>Ga0116152_10000146_pt1 | contig 54461 bp, 41 predicted proteins | sample AD_UKC119_MetaG_FD_89894 | JGI IMG/M metagenome (GOLD analysis project Ga0116152, IMG submission 89894) | Active sludge microbial communities of municipal wastewater-treating anaerobic digesters from Hong Kong - AD_UKC119_MetaG | ecosystem: Engineered > Bioreactor > Anaerobic > Digestate...
AGGAGCGTCAGTTTTTAGCCACGGGTGGAGCGGAGACCGCATAGCGGTCGGAGCGCAACCCGTGGTTAGCGTTTTTTCCTCGGGTTTAGCCCTGAAAGGGCGACACAATTCCCGGACAGTCTCGCCTTGCGGGCCAGCACGGCTCTGATCCACAGGCGGGCGCCCCCGCTCTGCGAGTCTTCGCCCCATCGGGGCGCAACAGGACAGATGGGGCAAAGCGAAGTCCGCAACGCGGACGAAGCGTCACCCTGGGTCACGTTGACCGACGTCATGGCCAAGCCCCGAAGGGGCGTTACAGGTTCATCGTGGCGCGCGGCAATCTGCGGGAAGGGATTCCCGCTGGGAGGAGGAACGAGAAAGGAATCTCGTTCCAGCGGCGGGGATTGGGACGAGAAGGGAATCTCGTCCCAGTGGTTGATTTTCAGAGCAGCGAATTGAGAAGGGATTCTCGTTCCAGCCGCGGGACGTGGAACGAGAAGGGAATCTCGTTCCAGCGACGCGAGCCGCATCGCGGCGTTCCGTGTTCTTACAATGCCGCGGTAAGATCACAGCGGCTGACTTGCGGCGCGATCGTGCAGACTTCGCCGCGCCGCGCCGTGATGGAGTCTTCCGCGTGTACGCCGAATCACCGAACATCCCCCGATTCAGCGATCTCGCGGCGATTTCGAAGGCGCTGAATAAGATTGGCGTCGTCCACGCCCTCGGTGGTTCGGGGCTGTTCCGATTTCTCGGCGTCGAGACGGCGGTGAATGGCTGGGACCTCACGACGGACGCCGACGAGCCCGCGATTGCGCCGATTCCTGAGCGGTATTCGCACAAACGCCTGGCGCCAACGGACACGTTCACCAGCCGCTACGCCTTCGCCTCCGAATCGGCGAAAGCGATATCGACCTGATCGGCGGCTTCACGATTCAGTCCGGTTGTGGTCGCATGCGGGTCCGGACGATCGTCGCGGGCCATCACGAAGGCCTCCCCCTGGGCCGCCCGGTTGAGTGGCGCGCCGCCTATCAGGCGATGGGGCGGGGCGTTCCGAGTGACGGCTGAGCCATTGAGAACCTCTGCAATCCCGACACGCCGGGATGGAATCTCTTCCGTGGACGCGAAGGGATCGAGTCGATCGGACGCGCGATGGCGTCGTATTCGGAGCGGATGATGTTCAGATTTTCAGGACGGGTGGGGGGCGTCAGCTTCCTTGGACTCTTGTGGTTCGTTTCGGCCCCGGCGGGTTGTATTGATCAGCGGGAGGTCGCGGACATCGGCGAGATATATCGCAGCGCGGCGCGTGACGACAATCCTCAACGGCGCCCTGTCATCGTGATACCCGGGATTCTCGGGTCGCGGCTGGCGCAGCGCGACACGGGAAGAGTCGTCTGGGGCGGTTTTGGTGGCGGATACGCCGATCCGAGCACGCCCGACGGCGCGCGTCTGTTTGCGATGCCAATGGGTGAAGGGACGGCCCTGGCGGACCTGCGTGACGACGTCGTCGCCGATGGGGCGCTGGATCGCGTCAGGCTCTCCGTCTTCGGACTGCCGTTGGAACTGAACGCGTATTTCAATCTCCTCGTCACGCTCGGCGTGGGCGGTTATCGCGATCAGCAGCTTGCCATCGCCGGCGCCGTTGATTACGGCGAGGCCCATTTTACCTGTTTTCAGTTCGCCTATGACTGGCGGCGAAGTAACGTTGAAAACGCGGCGCTGCTGAAGGCCTTCATTGAGGAAAAGCGCGAGTACATCCGCGGCCAGTTGCGAAAGAAGTACGGACGCGATTGCGATGACGTGAAGTTCGGCATTGTTGCGCATTCGATGGGGGGACTTCTGACGCGCTACTTCCTGCGTTACGGCGATGCGCCCCTGCCGGAAAACGGTGATCTCCCGGAACTGACATGGGCCGGCGCCCAGTACGTCGACAAGGCGATTCTGGTCGGCGCCCCGAACGCCGGCAGCGTCTCGGCGCTGGATCAACTGGTTCGCGGCGCCCGGCCGGCGCCCATCATCGAACCCTATCCGGCGGCGCTCGTCGGCACGATTCCCGCCATCTATGAACTGCTGCCACGTGGACGGCATGGCGCATTGATTGTCGACAATGATGAAAGTCGCGTCGTCGAGGACCTGTCAGATATCGGCGTATGGCGCCAATACCATTGGGGACCGTTCGATTCCAGGCAGGCGAGACCGCTGGCCACGCTCCTGCCGGACGCCGCGGATGACGACGCCCGCCGACGCGTCGCGATCGACCATCTCGGCAAATGCCTCACAAACGCGAGGCGATTCCAGGCGGCGCTGGATCGGCCCGCGACACCGCCTGCCGATCTGGAGCTCTGCCTCTACGCGGGCGACGCCATCGCAACGCCCGCCGTCCTGTCAGTGAACTCGCGGGACGGATCCCTGTCGACGCATGCGACGGCCGCGGGCGACGGAACAGTCCCGCGATACAGCGCGCTGATGGACGAACGGCGGGGCGGCGCCTATCGCCCGACATTGCAGTCGCCGGTCGGCTGGCGCCACATCACGTTCCTGTTTGAAGACCACCTGGGCCTGACCAAGTCGGCGACCTTCAGTGACAACATTCTGATGGAGCTGCTGGAGTTGTAGGGGGGGGCGCGACGCCCGGCGGATGGTTGACGGGCCGCGATCCGGCGGTTCTGCTTTTCCGACAATGACGTCCGCGAATCCGCCAACGCCCGATCCGCGCAACACCGGCGCCGCCGCCCCCGAACAGGCCGCGCTGACAGGTCTCGTCGTCAACATGACGCTGGCCGGCTTCAAACTGATCGCGGGCATCGTGGGCAATTCCTTCGCGCTCGTGGCGGACGCCGTCGAGTCGATGGTCGATGTCGCCGGCTCACTCATTGTCTGGCGCGCCCTCGAATACGGGAACAAACCCGCCGACGAGGATCATCCCTTCGGCCACGGAAAGGCCGAGTCTCTCGCGGCCCTCGCCGTCGGTCTGCTCGTCGTGGTCGCGGGCATCGGGATCGCCATTGAGTCCATTGACGGCATACGAGTACCGCATCGACCGCCGGCGTGGTACACGCTGCTCGCGCTGATCGTCGTCATTGTCGTCAAGGAGTTCATGTTTCGATTCGCCAGCCGCGCCGCGGCGCCGACGGAGAGCAGCGCGGGACGCGCCGAGGCCTGGCATCATCGATCGGATGCGCTCACGTCGGCGGCGGCGTTCCTGGGGATCGCCATCGCCCTCATCGGCGGCGAACGCTTCGCGCCCGCGGACGACTGGGCGGCCCTGGCGGCGTCCGTCATCATCTTTCTCAATGGCGTTTACCTGCTGCGAGCGCCGCTTGGCGAATTGATGGACAAGAACACGCCGGCCATTGCGACGCAGTGCGCCGACGTCGTTCTCGATGTCGAGGGGATTCTGGCGGTCGAACGATGCGAGGCGCGAAAAGTGGGGCGGACCTATCGGGTCATCATGCACGCCGAAGTGCCCGCCACGATGAGCGTCGCCGACGCCCACAGCCTGACCGGCCACGCCAAGGCGCTGGTCCGGGAGCGGATGCCCCACGTCTCATCCCTTCTGATCCACATCGAACCCCATCAAACGCCGGATCATGACGAAGCCGCAACGTGACGCAGGTCGGTGAGTCCGCCCGGATCACGAAATCACCAAATCACCAATATTCCGCTATTCGCTGAATTCCTTGATGTCGAGCTTTCGAAACAGCACGTCCGGGGCCGGGCCGAGCGCGTGACCGATCGGCAGGGCCTCCGTCGCGCGGGGCCAGGTCCAGGCGTCTTTGTCGACGCCGAGCGACACGCGGATCTTCTCCGACGCGAAGGGCAGGAAGGGTTCCAGAACGACACCGAGGGTGCGCACGGCCTGGATGCAGGTGTGGACGGTCGTGGCGCAGAGATCGAGATCGCTCTTTCGCGTTTTCCAGGGCTCGCGCTCGTCGATGTATCGATTGCAGGCGCGGAAGGCGTCCATGATGCGATTGAGGGCCGACTTGAAGCGCGTCGCCTCGATGTCCTCGCCGACGGAGTCGGGAACGGCGCCGATCGTCGCCAGCAGGTCCACCTCCAGCTGTTCGGCTCGATCCCGAGCGGGAACCCTGCGATCGAAGTGCTCCGTCACGATCTTCTGCCAGCGATTGATGAAGTTACCGAGCGTCGCGATCAGTTCGTTGTTGTTGCGCTCGACAAAGTCGTCAAAGCTCCAGGCGGTCCGCTGGTTCTCTGGCGCGATGACCGTGAGGTAGTAGCGGAGCGGATCGGGATCGAAGGTCCGGAGGTACTCATCAATCCAGACAGCCGTACCCCGTGACTTGCTGATCTTCTCTTCCTCGCCCTTCCCCGGAAACTTGATATTCAGGAAGGAATTTGCGACGACGTTGTGCGGCAGCTGGTAGTAGCCCGCCTCTTCGCGCGGCTTGTAGTCCGCGCCGAGCTTCTCGATCTCGTCCGCCGTGTACTGCGTGCCGAGAAGCATCGCCGGCCAGATCAGCGCGTGGAAGACAATGTTGTCCTCACCGATAAAGTGGACGATCCTGCAGTCAGGATCCTGCCACCACTCCTGATATTCCCGCCAGTCGCGCCCCTGCTGCGCGGCGAGCGCCGCCGTGAAGCTGACATAGCCGATCGGCGCGTCGAACCAGACGTACAGCACTTTGTTTGCCGCGTCAGGATCGTCCAGCGGGACGGGCACGCCCCACGACAGATCGCGCGTCATCGCGCGCTCGGGGAGCCCCTTCTTGATGGCGCCGAGGCAGAAATTCGTGACCGTGGGTCGCCAGTCGAGCGACGTAATGCTGAACCAGTCCGCGAGCATGCCCTGGAATTTGCCCAGCTTGAGGTACCAGTGGGTTGTTTCGCGTTTCTCCGGCGTCGTATTCGTGATGGTGCTGATCGGGTTGATCAGTTGCAGCGCGTCAATGGTGTTTCCGCACTGCTCGCACTGATCGCCATAGGACTCAGGATTGCCGCATGGCGACCCATCCTCGAGCTTGTGATAGCAGGCGCCCTTAACGAAGCGATCGGGCAGGAATTTGCCGGCCTGCACATCAAACAGCTGTTCCGTCTTCTTCTTTACGAAGTGTCCGTTATCGTGAATCGACTTGAAGAAGTCCTGGCTGAGCCGGTTATGTGTCTCGACAAAGTCGGGCTGGTGCGTGCCGCCGTAAATGTCGAAGTGAATGCCGAGCCCCTCGAACGCCTCTTGCTGGAGTGCGTTGTACTTCGCCGACACGGCCTGCGGCGTCGATCCTTCCTTCATCGCGGAGATCTCAATCGCAACGCCGTTGTCGTCGCTGCCGCAGATGAATCGAACGTCGTCGCCATTCGATCGCAGGTAGCGCACGAAGATATCGGCCGGCAGGTAGGCGCCGGCGATATGGCCGACGTGCAGGCGGTTGTTTGAATAGGGCAGGGCCCCAGTCACGAGAAATCGGCGTCCAGCCATGGGATTCAGTCTCTGTTCAAGGAGGTTGCGGAATCTCTGCAATACGTCGAAGAGTCTAACCCGATCGTCGAGGCGCGGCGAGCAACGGGGCGCATGAAAAAGCCCCGGGCGAATTCGCCCGGGGCCTTGTCATCATGCGTGCGGCCTCATCGGCCGTTCAGCGATTGCGCTCAGGCGCGGGCCGTCGCGCCCGTGCGGCTGCGCTTCGTCGTCGTCTTCTTCTTGGCGACGGGGCGGGAGACGCTCTTCGGCGGTGACTGCTTGCGCGACTTCGTCGCCGTTCGGGCCGACTTCGTCGTCTTGCTGGCCTTTGCCTTCGCCTTGGACGTCTTCTTCTTCGTCGTCGGCTTCGGCGCGACGCGCCTGGCCTTCGTCTTCGTCGGCGCCTTGCGGGCCGGCGCCGGCTTGGCCCTGGCCTTCGATCGCTTCGCCGAGCCGTCCATGATGACGGCCTGGGCCGCCGCAAGCCGCGCGATGGGCACGCGATAGGGCGAGCAGCTCACGTAGTCCATGTTCGCCCGATGGCAGAAGTGGACGCTCTCGGCGTCACCGCCGTGCTCGCCGCAGATGCCGATCTTCAGGTCCTTCTTGATGCGGCGGGCGTGCTCGATCGCGTGTTCGACGAGCATGCCGACGCCGTCGATGTCGATCGACTGGAACGGATCCGCCGGGAAGATGCCCGACTTGTTCTGATCGACGTAATCCGGCAGGAAGCGACCGGCGTCGTCGCGGGACAGCGCCATGACCGTCTGCGTCAGGTCGTTCGTGCCGAAGCTGAAGAAGTCCGCGACCTCCGCGATCCTGTCGGCCGTCAGGGCCGCGCGCGGTGTCTCGATCATCGTTCCGACGAGGTACTTCACCTTCAGACCGGAGCGGGCGATGATCTCGTTCGCCACGTCCCGCGTTCGATCCGTCAGGATCTGAAGTTCCTTCGAATCGATGCAGAGCGGGATCATGATCTCGGGCGAGACCTTGATGTTGCGACGGCGGCACTCGATCGCCGCCTCGATGATCGCCCGGACCTGCATGTCCAGAATCTCGGGGTACGTGATCGCCAGTCGGCAGCCACGATGACCGAGCATCGGGTTGGACTCCTTGAGCTGCTCGACGCGCGACGCGACCGTCTCGAAATCGACCATCAGGTCGTCGGCGAGTTCCTGCTGCTTGTCCTTTGTGTGCGGGACGAATTCATGAAGCGGCGGATCGACGAGGCGGATGGTGACGGGGCGACCGTCCATGGCCTCGAAGATGCCGATGAAGTCCTGCCGCTGGAAGGGCAGCAGCTTGTCGAGGGCCTTCGTGCGGGCATCCGTCGAATCGGCCAGGATCATCTCCTGGATCGCGCGGCGGCGTTCTTCCGTATCGAAGAACATGTGCTCCGTGCGGCAGAGACCAATGCCCTCGGCGCCCATGTTGACGGCGTTCTCGGCGTCGTAAGGTGTGTCGGCGTTGGTTCGGACCTTGAGCCGGCGTCGGGCGTCGCACCACTGCATGAGCGTGTAGTACTCGTCCGGCAGTTCCGGCGTGACCAGCGGCAGGTCGCCCTGGTATATGACGCCCTCAGAGCCGTCGAGGGTGATCGAGTCGCCTTCCTTGAGGGTCTTGCCGTTGATCGTCATCGTGCCCGCGGATTCGTTGATCTTGGCGGACGAGGCGCCGACGATGCAGCACTTGCCCCAGCCGCGAGCGACGACGGCCGCGTGCGACGTCTTGCCGCCCGTGGCGGTCAGGATGCCCTGGGCGACGTGCATGCCGCCGACGTCTTCCGGGCTCGTCTCCTTGCGGACGAGGATGACCTTCTTGCCATCCGCCGCCCACTTCTCCGCCGTCGAGGCGTTGAAGACGATCTGGCCGGAGGCGGCGCCGGGAACGGCGTTGATGCCTGTCCCGAGCTTCTTGACGGCCAGCTGTTGCGAATCGAAATCGGGATCGATGATCGGGTAGAAGAGTCGCTCGATGTCCGTCGCGGAGATGCGCTCGATCGCCTCATCCTTCGTGAGGACGGGCTTCGTGGCGGCAGCGGCGTAGCGGCTCGGCAGGTACTTCTTCTTCACGAGCTTCGAGGCGTCACCCTTGCTGAGCAGGGGCTTCGTGGCGTGGTCCACGGCGATCTTGAACGTGGCGGCCGGCGTTCGCTTGCCGCGGCGGCACTGGAGCATGTAGAGCTTGCCGCGCTCGATCGTGAACTCGAGGTCCTGCATTTCCTTGTAGTGGACTTCCAGCATGACGCGTACGGCGCAGAGCTGTTCGTAGGCCGCCGGTGACAGCTTCCTCAGTTCGTCGAGGGCCATCGGCGTGCGGATACCCGCGACGACGTCTTCGCCCTGGGCGTTCATGAGCAGATCGCCGTAGAAGACGTTTTCGCCGCTGGACGGATCGCGCGTAAAGCAGACGCCCGTGCCGCTGTCGTCACCCATGTTGCCGAAGACCATCTGAACGATGTTGACGCCCGTGCCCGGCAGACCGTGGATCTTCTCGACTTCGCGATACTTGATCGCCTTGTCGGCGTTCCACGAGCTGAAGACGGCGTTGATGGCGCCGACGAGCTGCTCCCACGGATCCTGCGGGAAATCCTTGCCCGTCTGATCGCGGAAGAAGTCCTTGAATTCGCCGCAGAGCTCGCGGAGCGACTCGGCGCTGATTTCCGAGTCGATCTCGATACCGAGCGACTCCTTCATCTTCTCGAGCTTGTGTTCGAGTACATCCTTCGACAGACCGACGACGACCGTCGAGTACATCTGAATGAACCGGCGATAGGAGTCCCAGGCGAACCGGGCGTTGTCCGTCGCCCGGGCGAGTCCCTCGACAGACTCGTCGTTCAGGCCGAGGTTGAGCACTGTTTCCATCATGCCGGGCATCGACACGGCGGCGCCGGATCGCACGGAGACGAGCAGCGGGTTCTTCTTGTCGCCGAGCTTCTTGCCACAGGCGCGTTCGAGCTTGCGAACGTTGTCGCGCACCTGCTTCTCGAGGCCTTCGGGCCACTTCTGCTTCCGCTCATAGTAGAGGCGGCAGGCCTCCGTCGTGATCGTGAAGCCGCCGGGCACGGGCAGACCGATGTTGGTCATCTCCGCGAGGCCGGCGCCCTTGCCACCGAGCAGCGTCTTCTGATCGCCGCGACCTTCCGCTTTTCCGTTTCCGAAGAAGTAAACGAATTTCGATGCCATGTGAGAGTGTGCTCCTTTCGAGCCGTGCGCGATATCAGTTCGCAATTCGTCGTATGCGTCTTCTGTCCGCCCCAAACGTTACGTCGGCAATCGGGGGACGGTTCAATCTCGCAGGATCCGTTCGACGCTGGGCGAAGGCGCTCACTGGCGGGAAGACAATTGCGTCGCGCCGCAGCGTCGGTCGTAGACCGGCAAAAAAAGCGTAAGGCGCCCTATCGGGAGCGTCAATTCCGTGACGTATGTTCGACGGTTGGACGATTGTGCGCTTTCGGGTCAGCTGACCTTCGGCGCGACGCGCAAACCGCGCGCGTCCCGTCTCGCCAGTGGCCGCTGACATGTGGATGGCCTCGGCGTCCGCCGGCGATCGAGTGGATCGAATCGGCCGGCTCGATGCGGCGCCGTAAGGCGCAGCGCGTTAGCGCGCTTCCGTGGAATCACGGGCGAATCGGCCCGGCGTCGTCGGCCGCGAGGAGCGCGTTCAGGGCGATCGGAAACCAGGGCGAATAGTGTGTGGCGTCGGCCGCGAGTTCCGCCTGGATCACGTCGATCGTCGCCCATCGGAAATCCGCGATCTCCTCTGGATTGGGCGTCGGCGCTCCATCGAACGCGCCCGCCAGAATGTGCAGGTACTCGCGCTCCGTCAGCCCGGACACAGGATCGTGAGCGTGGTACCGGAGTTCTGTTGTCGCTTTGAGACGCGACGCGATTCCGAACTCCTCGTGGAGGCGGCGCTCGGCCGCGCCGATCAGGGGCTCGCCGGGGCGAGGATGGCCGCAGCAGGTGTTCGACCATCGACCGGCGAAGTGGTACTTGCACGCGGCGCGCTGCTGGAGGAGCAGCCGGCCCCGAGCGTCAAACAGGAAGATCGAGAACGCCCGGTGCAGCTGGCCGCCGTTCTCATGCGCGGCAAGCTTCTCCGCCTCCCCCATTGCGCGATCAGATTCGTCGACAAGGATGACCCGCTCAGTCGTCATGACCGCATTCTAGACCCGTGGCGACTCGGCGCCGCTGCGGCGAGATGGTCGGCCCCGGAAAAACAAAGGACCGCCCCGCTGGGTAGGCGGGGCGGTCAACGGTCCGAGCAGAAGGAGATTCTGCTCGCTTGGGAAGAAGAGGGCAAAGAAAAGGTGTGTCAGCGCACAAGGGCCGCTGTCCTCCGTATAACTCGCGACGGCCGCCGGAAATTCCCATCGACGCCCTGATTCTGCGGCTGGAGACCGTGGGGTCCGTTGGCGCGTCGTATTCCGGGGCCATCGGCGGCTTCAGGCGTATCCACGTCCGAATCGTCCAAGCGCGGCCGGCGCCGATTGCCTCTATAATCGCCCCGGTTTCGCGCGTCCGAGGTCGGGCGTCGCCGTTATGTGTCCGGTAATGGAGGCGGGAATTGGACGCCCTTGACGATCCACGAGCGAGCGCATCGCTGCTGATTCTTGAGGTTGGGAACTCCCATGTTTCCGTCGCGACGAGCGTGGCGGATCGGGTCTATACGAATTTCCGATTCGAGCTTTCCGACGCCGACGGCGTGGACCGGGCGGCGGCCGAAGCCTGGGAGGCGCTGCCGAAGGACCGGATGCGGGCGGCGGCGGCGGCGTCCGTCGTGCCGGAGGTCATGGACGATCTCCGCCAACGCATCTCCGGCATCATCGGCGAAGACCTTCGATGTGTTGGCGCCGAACTCCATCGCCCGCTCTCGCTCGCCATCGAGGAGCCGGACCTTGTCGGTCTCGACCGCGTGTGCGCGGCGGCGGCGGCCTATGAGACGCTGGGCCACGCCTGCGCCGTCGCCAGCTTCGGCACGGCGATCACGATCGACTGCGTGAACGACGAAGGCGTCTTCATGGGCGGGTCGATCCTCCCCGGGCTCTTCCTGCAGGCCAGGTCGCTCGCCACGGGCACGGCGCAGCTCCCGGAGGTGACGATCGAGGCGCCGACGAGCGTCTTCGGGACCGATACCGCCTCCGCCATTCGCAACGGCATTGTCTATGGCGTCGTCGGTGGTATTCGCGAGATTGTCGAACGATACGCCGACGCCCTGGGGCAATGGCCCAACCTCGTGGCGACGGGCGGCGGCGCCGACCTGATCCGCTCGCAGTGTGACTTCATCGATCATGTCGTGCCCGACTTGTGCATCCGAGGCATCGCCCTCGCCCACAAGCGTCACTATTCGACGTTCCGCGAATCGCAGTGAATCCGGACTCCTCGACGTATGTCGCCTTGCTGACGTCGCCGGCGCCAGGCGCGATCGCCGTGATCGGTGTCGCCGGCCCTGGCGCCGAATCGATCGTGACCTCGCTGTGCAGGTCTCCGGCTGGACGACCGATCGAACAGTTCCATCAGGATGCCCCGCGCTTTGTGCGGATTCATGACGCGGGGCGGCCGCTTGATGACGCGGTTGTGACGGCGTCGGCGATCGGGGGGACGAGACGCATCGAGATTGGTACGCACGGCGGCGCTCGAATCGTGCAGCGCGTGATTCAGGCGCTGTCTGGCGCCGGGGCGACGCGAATCTCGGGAATGGCGTTCGAGGACCGATTTGGTGGGCGTTCGCCGATCGAACGCGATGTGGACAAGGCGCTGCTCAGTGCTGGCTCGCGCCGGCTCGCTCGATGGCTGGTCGCACAGCGGACGCTGCTTCCAACGTATTTCGCGACATTCGGCGGGCGTTCCGGCGAGGAGATCGCCGAGTACGATCGTCGCACACGGGTGGGGATCCGGGCGGTTCGGGGGATTCGTGTCGCGCTGGTCGGACCACCCAACGCCGGCAAGAGCACGCTGGCGAATCGCCTGATCGGCCATCGCCGCGTGATTGTGTCGAGTGAGGCCGGAACGACGCGGGACTGGGTCGATGAAACGGCGATGATCGACGGCTGGCCCGTGACGCTGACGGATACGGCCGGTATTCGGGAGTCGCCCTGCGAGATCGAACTCGAAGCGATACGGCGAGGCGCGGCGCAGGCCAGGGCGAGTGATCTGGCGCTGATTGTGGCCGACGCCACGGCGGCGCCTGACGAACGGCGCGGCGCGATTCGCGCGACGCTGGACGCCATTCAGGGCGCCGCGCCGACGATGATCGTCCTCAACAAGACAGACGCGGCGCCGACGGCGGACGACGTATCCGGCGTGTCGGCGCTGACGGGCGACGGGATCGAGGCGTTTGAACGCGAGGTCGTCCGTCTTCTGGGGCTGGATCAGTTGTGTTCAACTGAGGCGACAGGATTTCTGCCGGCGCATCTGGATGGGCGACCGGAAACGAATGTGGAGAGGTTCCCGACGTGAGAAATGCAATCGAACCCACGCCCGAGCGACTGTCGGACAGCGAGCTGACGGCGAGACTTGACGCCGCGTTCGCGCGACGCGCGAGTCTCATCAGCAGCGGCGTGTCGAACGCCGTTCGCCTCGTCCATGATTCGGCGGACGGGATTGCCGGGGTCGTCGTCGAACAGTTCGCCGGCGCGCTGATCGTGCAGCATCACGAGGGGCGGGCGTCGGCGAGTCCGGAGCAACTGGCGCCGCGGATCGAGACGCTGATGGGTCGTGTGGGAGCGACGTCGGCGTACCTCAAGCGTTTTCTGCGTGACAGGTCGGCCGAGGGGGGGCTGGGGGATGCGCATCATTCCGCGGACCCCTGGATCGGTGCGCCCTCGGCGGAGGAATTCGCGATTCGGGAGAATGGTGTCAGCCTGATGATCCGACCCTTCGACGGGTTTTCGACGGGGCTGTTTCTGGAGCATCGGGACAATCGCGCCCGCGTTCAGTCGATTGCCGCCGGCGGACGGGTGCTGAATCTCTTCGCCTACACCTGTGGATTTTCCGTCGCCGCGGCGGCGGGCGGCGCCGCCGAAGTCACGAGTGTCGATCTCTCGGCGCGCTATCTGGACTGGGGGCGGCGGAACTTCGCGGCGAACGCGTTGTCGATCGAGGAGCATCGATTCATCCGCGACGATTCGCTGAAATTCTACGAACGGGCCCGGCGGCAGGGACGCGACTACGATCTGATCATTGTCGATCCTCCCACGTTCGCGAGGATCAAGAAGCCGAAGAGCGTGTTCGTCCTGTCCGAACGGATAGACGATGTCCTGGGTGGCGCCGTGGACCGATTGCGGTCCGACGGCAGAATCCTGTTTGCGACAAACGATCGGCGCCTGCCGCGGAAGGTGATCGAGGCGGCCTTCCACACGGCGTCGGGACGCCGTCGGATCGTCAACATCGAGTGGCTCACGCCGCCGCAGGATTTTCAGGGCGATCCGGATTACGCTCGCGCCGTCCTCGTTACGATCAGGTAGCTGCAAATCGCCACACAGATCGACCCTGGAGTTCGCACGTTGAACGCAAACGCTGCTCATGCCGGTTACGCCGCCGCCATCTCAACAGGTGGCCTGTGGCGCCGCGACGATCGCGGACTGATCGAAATCACGGGCGCCGATCGCGCCGCGTGGCTGCACAATCTCGTCACGAACACTGTCAAAACGCTGACACCCGGCGACGGTGTGTACGCGTTCAGCGTGAATGTCAAAGGTCGCGTCGTCTTCGACATGAATCTCCTTGTCCGGCCCGAGTCGATCTGGCTCGACGTCGATCGCCGCTGGTTGGAATCGGCGATGAAGTGGCTCGATCGATACCACATCACGGAGGATATCGCGCTCGAGAATCGGACGGACGCGCAGCGGCGAATCGCCGTCATCGGACCCGCGGCGGTCCCGACGTGCGAGGCGCTTCATTTCGGGAATCTCACGCCGAAGGCGTGGCTGCAGCATGAGACGCGCGATATCGGCGGAACGCCCACGCTGATGTTTCGTCATGATTTCACGGGGCTCATCGGCGCGGACTTCATTGCCGTCGGCGCCGATCGAGATGCGGCGATCGAGGTGATCGCGACCGCGGCGACGGCGGCGGGGGCGACGCCGATCGATGCGGGCATCGTCGACACACTGCGCATCGAGGCGGGGCTGCCGGTCTCGATCGAGGACATTGATAACGAAGTGATTCCCCCCGAGACAGGGCAGATCGAACGCGGAATCAGCTATCAGAAGGGCTGCTACCTGGGGCAGGAAGTGCTCGAGCGCATGCGATCCCGCGGCGGTCTGGCGCGCCGCCTCGTCGGCCTGAAGCTGGCGGGCGACGAGGCGCCGGCCAGGGGCGCGACCATTCACGCGGGGGAGTCGGAAGTGGGGCGAGTCACGAGTGTCGCCTATTCGCCGGCGATCGATTCGATGATGGCGCTCGGGTACGTTCGGACCGGGCAGTCAGAGGGGGCGAGCGTGACAATTCGGGACGGTGGCGCCGAGCTGAGTGGTGAAGTCATTGCGATTCCGGTCCGGCGCTGACCCGCGTCGTCGGCGGGTTGCCGATCGTGCGCGCCTGGCTATCATTAACGACCCAATTGCGGGAGCGTAGCTCAGTCGGTAGAGCAGCGGCCTTTTAAGCCGTGGGTCCTGGGTTCGAGTCCCAGCGCTCCCAGTCGATTCCCTACTTTAGAAACAAGCTCGCGCCAGCTTAACGCATGTTGCAGGCTGAGCGCGGTGCAGTCGTCATCGTTGGCTGTGCAACTCGCGCCGGAAGCGAGACTTGTGTGCGCAGCTGATTCGCGCCCATGTGGCCTCGTCGCGCCAGCGTTTCCTCTCTGGTATGTTCGATGTCGGGGTGGCCAAGGAATTCGGCCGTTTAGGGCGAAATCCTCTCGGAATTCGGGGCGAGGTGCATATCCGAGCTTAAAAGATGTATCGCGGAATCGAGCGCGTACTGGTGCTCCGGGTCGATTTCGGATCCCAGCATGTGCCTCGATATGTATGCGATCAGTTCAGCTGGCGGGTGGGGCTATTTGCGAGCCGTCGGAATCATTCGGTGCTGCCGAGAATTCGACTGAGGTGGAGGCGCTGATTCTCGGGTGCCCATGCGAGCAGGACATCGAGGAAGTCGCGTTCACTGAGCTTCAGGATCTCGGGCGGATCGCCAAAGAGGATCTGTTCCTGGATTTCGGGAATGAGACGAGTGAACCGTCGGATCTGGGAGAGCCGAGCCTGGCTAACGCCGAGTTGTAGGGCGGCGTCGGCAAGGGAGGAAGCGCGGCCTTCGGCCAGTGCCTCTTCGATCTGATGAGCGAGGATCAAGAGTCGCTGGAGTGGCGGCAGGTCGCGCGAACTGTCCCGACGGCGCTGCTTCGCGCGTTTCCGGGCCGCGACGTCAACTTTGAATTCAAACGCCTGCATGGTTGGCTTGGCATCCCAATGTTGTTTCGATTGAATCACCCGACTCAAACGCGCTGATCTTGGTGTCGTTCGTGTGAGCATCCTCGTCGTTGGAGCGAATCAGTAGGCGAATCGTCTTCCGTTCGTGATCGTATTCCACCCTCTCTACGATCTGTCGTAGCCGCTTGGCAAGCGCTTTTGGCGTCAGCGTTTCCGCGCGCTGTGGCGAAATCGACGTGGCGACAGAACCAACTTCTGGGTCCTCGATTCGTCCGGTGATTTCCTGGAGTCGATCCAGTACTTCCTTCTCCAGGCGAGGCGCGTTGATCCAGCCAGTTGGGCAGGCGTTCTTTCCCGCCGTTTGGGTCCGGATGCAGACGTAGTATCGATAGCGTCGCCCATCCTTCTGGGTGGGGCAGTGGATCATCGCGCGGTCACAATGCCCACAGCGCAGGATCCCGTAGAGCAACGCGCCATACTTGTTGCGCGAGAATTTGCCGCGATTGCGACGATTCCGTTCCATCATCTTGCGGGCCCCTTCGAAGGTGCCAGGGGCGATGATGGCGTCATGTTCTCCTTCGTAGATGTCCTCCTTGTGGCGGACTTTGCCGAGGTAACCGACGTTGTTTAGCAGCAGGTAGAGATTCCAGCGATCGAACTCGCGTCCACCTTGGCGCTTGCCATTTCGGTCAATCCACGACTTGGTCTTCCACCCACGCTGTCGAAGGATTTCGACGACCGGCAATAGCGACTCGTGTTCGAGATACAAGTTGAAGATATCGCGTACCTGCTCAGCTTCGTCCTCATTGACTAGGAGCCGCCGATTCTCTCGGTCCAGATCGTATCCAAGCAGCAGATTGCCGCCCGGCCATTTACCGCGCTTGCGTGATGCCGCGATCTTGTCGCGGATCCGTTCGCCGATGATCTCGCGTTCGAATTGGGCGAAGGAGAGCAGGATGTTTAGCGTCAGCCGTCCCATCGATTCAGCCGTATTGAAGTGTTGCGTGACGCTCACGAAATGAATGTTCTTGTCCTCGAAGAGCTTCATGATGCGTGCAAAGTCGAGGAGCGATCGCGAGAGCCGGTCTACCTTGTATACGACGACGCAGTCGATCGTTCCGGCCTCGATGTCGTCAAGCAGTTGCTGGAGACCGGGGCGTTCTGTCGAACCTCCTGAGAAGCCGCCATCGTCGTATCGATTGGGGATAACCGTCCAGCCCATGTGTTTTTGCGAAGCGATGTAGGCTTCGGCGGCTTCTCGCTGGGCATCGAGCGAGTTGAAGGCCGAATCGAGCCCCTCACTTGTGGACTTGCGCGTGTAGATGGCGCAACGCACCGTCTGAATCTCGGTCGACACCGGTTCAGCCTTCGGTGCTGCGTCCAGGTGGTTCCTACTTCGTCGAGGCATGTGCTATTTCTCCTGGCGCGTGAGACCAAAGAAGAGGTGGCCATTCCAGTGAGATCCCGTGACGGCTTTCGCGATGGCGCTGAGACTGCGGTAGGGCTTGCCTTCGAATTCGAATCCTCGCTCGAGGACCCGAACGAGAATCTCACGGCCTTTGTAGTCGCGTCGCAGACACTGGCCCGGTGGCGGAAGCCGCATGTCGCGCATTGGCCGGGGTGCACTCGAATCCGAGACGGCGTCGGTTGGCAGATCGGAAGATTCGACGCCGCCATCAGAACCGTCACCTTCCATCACTTGCTTGCGACACCTCGCCTTGGTGAGCATCCGGCCGAGCGGATCGTACTCCGCGGCCAGTGCCAGCAGACGAGTCCGCGCGCGTGCCGAGAGCTTGTCGATGCTGAGTCGCGCGGTGGGGCGGCTCTTGATTTTCGCGTTCGATGGCGACGTCGAAGCTGTCATTTGGCTTCACTCTGCTTCTGAAATTCGAATAGACCGCGGCCGACCTTCTTGAAACGAGATTCCTTTCCCTTCTTGTCGATCTCGCGCTGGATCGCCGAATACAGCGTTGCCCATGGAGTCAGTCCGCTCGTCTTCCAGCCTGCAGCGATAACGCGTTCAGCGATCGTCCTTGCGTTTAGGGGTGTGCCGGACTTCACAAGCACGTCAGCCGCAAGGTCGAGGCCGCTTGGGTGTTTCTCACTCTCGGGCCTACGGCGCTTGGTCGTCAGGTGCTTACTCACGCTTGACGCCTTGGTTGTATTCGTCGGTGCACGACGCGCACTCTCGCTCTTCTTGCCCGCCTTCTTGTTGGTCTTCTTTGTCGTCATACCGTCGCTCCCTTCAAACGGCCGAGCCTTCGACCAGCTTCGCTAAATACCGGCCCACATAGGCCGACCTCGTGAACTGACTACATGAGGGCAAATCGGGCGCGGTACATCAAGGCAATAACTGGATATTTTGCCGGTATCGTGGACAAACTTCTTTGAAGGTACTCTGTTGGTATTGCCCGATCAGGCACGCGCCCTGCCTGCGGAATAGGCATGATGAAGGAACACTGGCGTCCAAACTCAAGAACGGCAATGAAGTCGACGACCCTTCGTGATTGCGTGACTATCACATCGACAATCTCGCCTGCTGAAACCGGACGTTGGCGGATCCCGGCTGCAGGGCTTAGGAATAGTACTTTCTCTCTCTTCGAAACTAGTCAATATCCGAGAGAACTCTTTGGGCCCGCTGTGTGATCATTCGAGTTTCCAGATAGTAGCTTGTGCACGGTGGCGATTTCTACGCCAGTTAATCCGTACCTCGTATTGTTCTGCTGGCCGCAACTTAGATCAATGAAACCCCACAATCCACTCAAAGGACACGACAACATCAAGTTCTCGGTCAACATTTTCTGGGAATTCAGCCGCCGAGCAACTTTCGTCACGCAAGAGTCGTCAAAGTGCCAAGTAGCTCCTTGGATAGGGGCGGCCCAGCGTCAAACCACGAATCTCGTCTTCGTCGGGCCTCGATACTTTGATGATATAATGTAGTCTTATGCCTTTCATGGCAGAGTCGACTTGAGGACTTCGTCATTCGCCAATGGAGACTGGGTATCGATGGATAGGACGGAATCGGGCGGCGCTCTCAGGGGCCTTGGCGAGGAGCGGAAGCGGGACAGCGGTGTGAGGCTCGGAGCGAGGCAACTTTGGACTTGGGCTATTATCATCGGTCTGGGCGGCGGTGTGCTGGCGCTGGGCTATTACGGCTTGATGCGCACGATGCTCGACTGGGTCTGGACAGGTGGCGCGGGAATCGATCCCGCGCACCTCGCTGAAACCCCAACATTCCATCCGATCATTCTTGTTATCACAACGATCGGCGGCCTGCTCGTCGGACTTGTGTTGCACTTACTTGGTACTCCCGGCGAAATTGCCGCCGTCGTGAACAACATCCACATGGAGCACGGTCGCATCGACACGCGTCAGACGCCGTCGATGGTCGCTGCGTCGCTCGTCTCCATCATCGCCGGCGGGAGTGCGGGGCCCGAAGCGCCGCTGGTGCAGATCATCGGCTCGTTCGGTTCTTGGGTGGGAGACCGGCTGAGACTGTCTGGCGATTTTGTGCGTACGTTCACGTTCTGCGGAATGGCCGCCGCGCTGGGCGCCTTTTTCGGCGCGCCGCTGGGCGGAGCACTGTTCGCGCTGGAGATTCCCCATCGCCGCGGTCTCGAGTACTACGAAGCACTGATGCCATCCATCATCTCCGCGGTGGTCGCATTCTTCGTTTTTCGTTCCGTGGTCGGCTACGACGGGCCGCTCTATCACCTCGCCGTCGTTCCCCACCTCTCGGTTTGGACAATCGCCATCGGCCTCGCTGCGGGGCTTGGAGGTGGTCTTGTGGGCATCCTGTTCGTCGCAGTTTTCACACGCATCGAGCGGCTCCTGCACCCGCTGGTCCATCGCAAGATTCTGCTGGCGACACTGGGCGGACTCGTTATCGGGCTGATCGCGCAGGTGATGCCCGCGACGCTCTTCTGGGGCGAGTATCAGATCGACGGGCTTCTGTCATCCGGCGAGGCGCTTTGTAGCGGCGTCGGCTTGTGGGGAGCCGTGGGTTTGCTGCTGCTGCTCGCCATGCTAAAGATGATCGCCGTCGGCGCAACGCTGCATTCGGGATTTCGGGGCGGTTTCATATTCCCGTTATTTCTGATCGGCGGCGCCGTCGGTCTGGCGGCTTCGCTCGCCGCGAGTGCAGTATTTCCGCAAGTGCCGGCACCGGTCATCATACTGTGCATGATGGCCGCCACGAACGTAGCAGTGACCAAAACGCCCGTTGCGACGACGGTCATTCTCACGTCGCTATCGGGAACCGCGTTCATGCCGGCGCTGGCCGCCGCCTGCCTAGCGAGCTTCCTGCTGACGACGCGTGTAACCCTGATTCCGACGCAACGCTCGCGCAGCCGGCATCCAGCGATGGAAGCGATCGGCGTCGTGCAATAACGCGCGCGAGCGTAGACGGGCCGCGCTCATCATGCAATCATCGTTTCGATGTACGCGTCAGGCGGCGCGGGCAGCGAGGAGGGTCATTATCCGGCGGATCAGCCCCACGAATGTCAGGCTCCATGCGGCCAGGGCGATCCAGATGAACACGTTTGGAATTGACGTGATGAATTCGATGTCCATCGCCTGGGAGACACGCAACGTACACGCCGTATACATGCCCAGGGGGAAGACGGCGCCCCAGTAAAGGGGATCGTATCGAAGCGAAAACCGCTTGTAACCGTGGCGCCAGACGCCCAAGATCAATAGCATCGGTATCCACCACGTCGCGGTCGCCCAGAAGAATAGCGTGAAGCCTTTCAAAAACGGGAGAATCTGCCGGAGCAGTGCCGATTCCGGCGCCGCGGAGATCAGCATCGCGCCCGCGAGCGTCGAGATCGCCATCGCGCCCATGTTGATCCAATACGGCGGCGACAGATCCGACGGCTCGAGCACGAAGAACGTGTAGCGATAGAAGATCAGCGAGATGATCCAGATGTACAGCATGCCGCCGCCAAGCCACATCGACAACGTGAAGAAGAGAATTCCTTCATGATGCGGGCCGAAGAACGGCGCGAGTTGGGTGCCGAGTATACTCACCGATTGGGTGGCGACGACGGCAACCAGCCAGCCACCGTTAATTCCCTGCGCGAGCGACGGCTTTTCGCCCTTTACGGTCAGACTCGTGAAGATCGCGTAGGTGAAGAATATCCATAGCGCGATACCCAGGACCCACAGGGCAGCCGCCAGCATCGGCCGCGACGCGATGATGAAACACTGGCTCCCGAAAACGCAGGTCCCGGCCACCATGGTAAAGAAGCCGACACTTCGTCCGTGATCCGTCAGATCGGACACCATCTGACGCGCAAACCACACAACTCGCAGGCCGGTCAGTCCCCAGAGGGTAACATAGAACACGATGTTCAGGACGAACAGGACAAACGCGACACGAGTCATGCCCAACAGTTGAGACGCAATTGAGACGATGCCGGTTGCCATGACCAGCGCGAAATAGGCGGGATGGAGCGTCTCGATGCCTGCCCATCGACTCGACATCTCCGATGCTCGAGACGGAGCTGTCGTTTCAACTGGTCCGACCGAATCCATTACGACTCCAGTCTGAAAACCTGCCAGAGCAGCCCGGCATTCAGCAGAAAACAGGCGACACTTGCCCACGCGGCCGGCCATACAATCGATTCGTCTCCGCCAAGGTATGCGTTCATCGTCGCGCTCAACAGCCAGAGCTGCAGCACAAGCAGGATGAGAACGATGCACAAGATGCCATAGATCACGGTGCTGAGTTGCTCGCGATTTGAATCACGATTCATGTCATTCGCTCCTCCACCGCCGTCGCAAATATCTCGCCCTTCCTCACTTCGATCCGAATTCGAGGCAGCGGACGACTCGGCGGGCCCGCGAGCGGCCTTCCGGTCGCAAGATCAAACAGTCCGTTGTGGCACGGGCAGCGCAGCGCATTGTTCTTGACGTCGGGCAGGACTGCGCAAGAAAGATGCGTGCACTTTGCTGAGTAGGCCACGAAATCATCGGTACCGGTCCGCATGAGCAGGCATGCGTCATTGGGTTTCGGAAAGCTGAACGACACCGCCCCACCAACCGGCACCGCGGCGACCGATGCGATGCGTTGTGCGGAAGTCCCGGCGGATTCCCTGCGGAATGCGCGCTTGAGACCGATCCAGAATTGACCGATCACGAACGCAAAACTGGTCAATACCATGAACTTCGTGAAGTCGCGGCGGGCGACGTAGTCCGCCTCGGGAACGTCGATCGGAAAGTCGTGCCGCCACTTCGGTTGGGCCTCCGGCGGCCGGCCGTCGGGGGTGATCACGGGAAGCGAAATCTTCTTGTCCATCGTCATCTCACTCCCTGTTGCCCCGGGTCCATGACGGAAAGGGCGACGCGACGTTCGGTCGGCCCCGATTCCAGCGCCGCGGCAACGTCGATGTGCTCCACCCGCGCCGCATGCGTCGCGGGAACCATCATGTTCACCTTCGTCGTAATCTCCTGGTTACCGAATTGAAATCGATTCAACGGAGCGGCGTTGGGCCGTGATTGTTCGATCTGTTCACGAGTGCCGAAAAACAAAGCCTGGCTCGGACAGACGCTTGCGCACATGGGCTTCTTACCAACTGACGTTCGGTCGTAGCACATGTCGCACTTCATCATGAGGTCGAACTCGACCATCATTTTGGGCACGCCGAACGGACAGGCGAGTACGCAGTTGTTGCAGGCGATGCAGCGCGGCTTGCGGGCGCTCTGAACGACACCGTCGGCCGTGCGCTTGATCGCATCCGCCGGGCACACCTCGGCGCAGGTCGGCGAGTCGCAGTGCATACAGATGACCGGCGTGGTCTGCGTCGACACCGAGCGCTCGACATACTCAAGGTGAATCATCGACTGCCCCTTGTGCGTGTCGCATTCGCTGCACGCCTGCACGCACGACTGGCAACCGATGCACCGGCTCGGATCGACGAAAAACTCCATGTGCCCTGGTACAGACATTAACGCTCCGTCGTGTGATGCGATCGCCGTCCAGCAGGTCCGGTGATCGTGGGGATCTTACCAGCCTCACTTCGCATCCGGCACCCGCTCCGCCTTTCGAAGGCGAACGGCGCAGACTTTGTACTCCGGGATCTTCGAAATCGGATCTTGCGCCGAGATCGTCAGTTGGTTCGCGCTCTTGCGGCCGGGCCAGTGATACGGAATGAATACCGTGTCAGGTCGAATCGTCGTGACGACGAGCGCCTGCAACGTGCAATCGCCGCGGCGCGACTCCGTCGTCACCCAATCACCGTCGACCACGCCGATCCGCTCGGCGAGCTGCGGGTGCATCTCGATTCGCGGTTCAGGAAACTGCTCTACGAGTGGACCGATTCGGCGCGTCTGTGTACCCGAGAGGAACTGGCTCACGACGCGGCCGGTCGTCAGCATGATCGGGAATTCCGAATCGACATCCTCGGCGGGCGGCGTGTAATCGGCGACGTTGAATCGGGCCTTGCCGTCCGGGAAGTAGAAGGGACCTGCACCCTTGGCGACGGGATTCCACGAGCCCGGCTCGAAAAGCCGCGGTGTACCGGGATGGTCTTCCGACGGGCACGGCCAGAACACGCCGTACTGATTATCGATCTTCTCGTACGTGATGCCCGAATAGTCGGCCACGCCGCCGCGCGACGCAGTGCGCAACTCGTCAAAAATTTCTTTCGGCTCGGTAAACGTGAAACCGTGCGGCCGATCGAGGGCCGCCGCAATGTCCTGGATGATGCGCCAGTCCTGCCTCGCTTCGCCGGGGCATTCGACGGCCTTGTTGATCTTGATGACGCGGCCTTCGATCTGCGTAACGACACCTTCGTCTTCCTCGTGCAACGAACCGGGCAGCACGATATCCGCGTGGCGCGCTGTTTCGTTCAAGAAAAAGTCGATCGCCACGTAGAAGTCGAGTTTATCGAGCGCTCGCGCCACGAAGTTGTTGTCCGGCAACGAGATCTTCGGATTGAAACAGATGCTCAACAGACCGCGGATCTCACCGGAGTCGATCTTCCGAATGATCTCGTATGCATCCACACCGGGCCCCGGCATCTCTTCGGGCTTGATCCCCCAGACTTTGGCAATGTAATCACGATGCTCGGGATTCGAGATGTCGCGCGCCCCCGGCAACTGGTCACACTTCTGGCCATGCTCACGGCCGCCCTGGCCGTTGCCCTGACCGGTGATCGTCGCATACCCGCCGCCCTCGCGACCGATTCGACCCGATGCCAGCACGATGTTGATCGCGCCAAGCACGTTCTGCACGCCGTGGCTGTGATGCTCGATCCCGCGCGCGTGCATCAGAAAGCTCGACTTAGCCGTGCCCCACCATTCGGCCGCCTGGTGGATCAGCCGCTCCGGAATGCCCGTCACTTCCGCCGTTCGCGCAGGCGTCCATGGGTTCACGCACTCCGCGACCTTGTCGAAGCCAACCGTTTGATTCTGAATAAAGTCATGATCCAGCCAATCCCGCTCGATCATCAGGTGCAGGATTCCGTTGAACAGGGCGATGTCTCTGCCCGGCTTGACCGGAAGAAACAGATCGCACGTTCGCGCGATAGGCGTGATGCGGGGATCGACGACAATGATCTTCGCACCAAGATCGCGCGCCCGCCAGACGTAGTCGGTCGTGATGGGGGCGCACTCCGCCACATTGGCGCCGCTGATCCAGATCATGTCGGCGTGCAGAATGTCATCCCAGGGATTCGCCGCCCGATCGATGCCGAACGCCTTCTTGTTCCCTGCCGCGGCGCTGACCATGCAGAGGCGACCATTGTAGTCGATGTTCGCGGTGCCCAGACAGACGCGGGCAAACTTGCCCATCAGATAGGCCTTCTCGGTCGTCAGGCTCGCACCAGTCAGGATCGCAAAGGCATCGGGACCGTGTTCGCGCTGAATGCGGGAGATAGCCCCGGCCACTTGCTCGACGGCTCGCTCATATCCGAGTTCGCGAAACCCCTCGGGTGCCGACGGGTCGCGCTGGTAGGCGTGCAGCAGTCGATCAGGGTGCGACCCTTGCAGGTAACGCTTGACGCCCTTCGGACAGAGCATGCCGCGACTGAACGGAAAGTCGAACCAGGGTTCGAAACCGATGACCTCGTTGTCTTTCACCTTCAACTGAATGCCGCATTGCTGACCGCAAAAGCAGCAGTGCGTGTTGACGACCCGGTCCGGTTCGACGTTGGCCGCCAGGCGCAACCCCGTCGAGAACGCACCATGGGGTCCGAATTTTTCGAGTAGCGCCGTATTATCGATCGCTTGCGCCATGCCTACCCTCCACTCTCACCCGTCAGCAAATCGGCGATGTCCATCCCGGCGGTGTGCGTTGTTTCCATCTGCCCACGCGCAAGCTCCCACAACTTTCCTTGCGCGATCGCGAGGCTCGCTCGTCGGCATTGCGGACAAATACGCTGATAGTGGTCTATGCGACCGTCGTCGACGTCGTAACGGTATCCCAGCGCCTTTTCAACCTCGATCAGGTCGTCCACGTGCATCTTCGACGCGTACTCGGCGCCGCATCGAGCGCAGCGGGCCGGTTCACTCATACCGCCGACATCCTTGTAGAACGCCACGCCCAATTGTGCGGGCCGCTGAAAGATGTGAAAGAACTTGCCGAACGGGAGCCACAAGAGGGCGAAGATGACCGTGATCGCGTGCAGGATCGCGAGAAAATCGTAGCCATATCCCTTCATCCACGTATAGCTGGCGGTCAGCATCAGGCCCGTCATGCTGATCGCGAACAGGAGGATGAGCGGAAGAAAGTCCTCGCCGAACTGTTGAACCGCGCCGGCCCCGTGATCGCGCATGCGGCGGTACATGGCGATCATCACCCCGGGGATGACGAGAAGCGCCGCCCACACCAATCCGTGAAAGATGACGAACCCGAGCCCGCCGTCGATGGCAAACTTAATCGTCGGAAAACCGAAGACGAATACGCGATAGTGCTCGAAATCGCCGGGCGGCGTTTCGAAGTGAATCCACCCGAACACGAGGGGAAATGTGATGGCAGCGGCGATCACGCATCCCCACATGATGAGCCAGTGTGCGAGCCAGCGCCGGCGGCCACGCCGCCAGATGAAGAGATTCAATGCGAATCCTGACCAAATCCGGCCGAGCCACACGCGAAGATTTCGGCGCAAAAATGGCCGGCGAAAGAACACCCGCCAGCCGCGGCGCCAATACAAGGCCGTCGGAGGCCGCTGGAGCCACATCGCATATCGATACGTGATCGCGAACGCCGCGAAGATGGAAGCGAAGGTGTATCCGACCAAGGCGGCGTCAAAGTGCTCAAGGTTGCGCGACCCCAAGATGATCAAGACGGTAAGGATCGCCGTCGCGAGCAGCCCCCAAACAGCGGCCTTGATTTGCTCTCGAGTCATTCGACGCATCCTCACTCCACCCAAGCGGCTGACAACACAAACTTGCGAAAACACGATTGGTCACGAACCAGGGCCTATGATCCTACGGATTGTTGCGGCCGCGAAGCAAGAGAAAATGGTGATTTCTCCGAACTGGTAATACTTGCAATCGGCGTGGGACGAATCATTATTGTCCAGATTCTGTTGTGTGCTTGCGAGATCTCGCTAACTTCGAGCGTGGTCTGCAAGGTGTAAGCCTCCAGTGATGATTCATAGCCTGACGTCAGTTGACGAATCCATTGATAACGACATTACATAGCCTCGTTCTGACGTTCGATATGCTCATGGGTAGATTCAATATCATAGTTATTTCTCATGATTGGCTCGTCGATGGTGAGAATCGCGTTCACTTCAGAACTCGAATTACGTCAGTGTGGTTCTTTATTCTTGCCGGTGGCGTCCGGTCGCCAGAATCTCGATGTTCGGCGATCGTGTCATCCGAAGCGAGGTCAATGTACCGCTCGTCCAATCTACGACGGACGTATGAACAGGCTGGTGCAGCATAACGTCAAGCGTTGTGATCAGGCATTTTCAGCTAGTCCACGCCCGGGCCGGTCAATCAGTGCTACGCGAACAACGATCAACAAATACTCATATACTGTTTGATCAAAGGCTGTTCTCTTGGCGCATAGACGCCTTCTTTCCAGGTGCTCAATTCCTGATTACCCCGTTAGGACTAGGATTGACAGAATCGGGGCTGTCACATTTTGCCATCGACGTCCTGGCTTTGACACAAAGCCTATTGTGTACCTGTTGATCTTCTTGTAGTCTATCGGGCAAAAGGGCCAAGGCAAGCTTGGCCCGTAATGTGGTCGTTTGTCGGCAATCGGCCATCGATGACTCGATGTCGGGATGCGAATACGGGCCGTTCTGAGAACATTTACAAGGACTTCGATGAAACTCGATCTCATAGAAAGACCACCCACGTGCCCTGCGCATCCCGCAGGATCACGAGCCCGCGTTCTGCTTACAAGCGTATTCGGGCCTTACGCGCAAGACGACGAATACGGGAGCCGTACGATCAACCCCATGGAGTTGTATCACAATCAGGTGACTCGACTCCAGGGGCCGTTCTCATTGCGGATGTTCCATAGATCGTGGGGAATCATGTTGATTCAGGAGAACATCAGCGCACCGAGCACGCTTCTGGATTTTCCGGACTTGAATCGATTCATCGAAGAAATCATGACGAACCGGTACGACGTTGTCGGAATCAGCTCGATCATTCCCAACGTCGGGAAGGTGCGAAAGATGTGCCAGCTGGTTCGTCAACATCTCCCGGAGGCCGTAATCGTCGTGGGCGGGCATGTTGCAAACTTGCCTGACTTGACGGAGCGCATCGATGCGGATCATGTCGTGAGAGGGGAAGGTGTTCGTTGGATGCGACAGTATCTGGGTGAATCCGTGGATCGCCCGATCAGGCATCCGCGAATCTTGTCCGGAATCAACGCCCGCGTCATGGGAGTGCGCGTCAGTAGCCGCCCCGGAGACGTTGCCGCCACATTGATACCGTCGGTCGGATGTCCGATTGGCTGTAATTTTTGCTCGACATCGGCGATGTTCGGGGGCAAAGGGTGTTTTGTGCATTTCTATGAAACCGGGGACGAGCTCTATCGTGTCATGTGTGAATTAGAGCGGGACCTGCGTGTTCGTTCGTTCTTCGTGATGGATGAGAACTTTCTGCTGCATCGCAAGAGGGCGTTACGACTACTGGAGTTGATGAAGGCCAATGCCAAAGGATGGTCGCTCTATGTCTTCAGTTCGGCGAACGTCTTGAAGAAGTACACGATGGAGCAATTGGTCCGTCTCGGGATTTCATGGGTCTGGATGGGGCTTGAGGGAAAAGACACCGGCTACGCCAAGCTGAGCGGATCCGACACGCTTGGCTTGGTTTCCACCTTGCAGTCTCATGGCATTCGCGTTCTCGGCTCGACCATCGTCGGATTGGAATCGCATACACCTGAAAACATCGGTGCGGCGATTGACCATGCGGTGGCCCACAATACGGACTTTCACCAGTTCATGTTGTATACGCCGATTCCGGGAACGCCCCTTCACGCCAAGCATCATTCGGACGGAACACTGTTGACAACAGGCGAAGTCGATCTGGCGGATACACACGGCCAGTATCGATTCAACTTCAGGCACTGGCATATTCAGAACGGACAGGAAACCGATTTCCTGCTGCAGGCATTTCAGCGCGACTTTGACGTGAACGGGCCGAGCATAGCTCGTTTGGCACGCACTACCCTCCTCGGCTGGCGTCGTTACAAGAACCATCCTGATCGCGCTGTTCGAGAGCGAATTACCTGGGAGAGTCGCGATCTTGCGACGACCTTCAGCAGCGCGCTGTGGGCCGCCCGTGATTGGTTTCGCCACAACAAAAAGGTGTCTGCGGCGATCGCTCGCGTACTCAACGACATCTACACAGAATTCGGGCTCAAATCCCGGCTCGTCGCGCCGGTAGTAGGCCGATACCTGAGGTTCATGATGAGCCGTGAAGACCGGCGACTCAGAAATGGCAAGACTTACGAGCCTCCCACATTTCGAGAAGTGGCGGGCGCTTCCCGTCGTTGCATTGCGACATGACGCGGTCTTCGATCGTGTGCGACGCAATGGTAGAAGTGAGACGATTCTATTGAGAATCGGCTCGGCTCAAGGTGTGTGCGCGGGGAAGGAGCGACAGTGTGGTTCACCAGTATCCGCAAGCCGACGGGGCTACGTCACGGCGAAATGCGATCGTGGAAGAAATCGTGGCAATTTGCCAGGTCGTGACTCGAGGACTTTGTCGTGGTGAATGTGAATCCGAAATCCGATCGCGCATAGCGAATCGCGTAGGGGGGCTGGGCAATCCGGAGCGAGGACTCCTGGTGGACGAAATGCTATCACTGGGAATACGCCGGTGTGTTATTGACAGGATCGTAGGTGCCCAAGATCGCGCAGTTGGGGAGCAGGAGCAGCAGGTCCAGAGGCTGGCTGAGTGGCATCCAGTCTCGACGCTGTTCCGCGAAAACACGGCGATTGTCGCCCTAGTTGCTGAAATCACCCCGGTTCTGAGTGCATTCGTCCCGAGGGATTCGCATCTGGACCAGTCCGATCTGGGCCCGCTTCGGCGGCTCGTTGAGGCACACAGTGATTTAGAGAGGCATTACCGTCGCGTTCAGGACCTGTTCCTGCCTCACCTTGAGCGCCGTGGTTCGAACGGTCTGTCGTGGATCTTGTGGGCGTATCAGTCTGGCGTTCGGGACAGGCTTCGGGCGCTGCGACAGGTTCTCAAGGGCGAAATCCGGGGATGGAGCAGGCGCTTGTTGAAAGCAAGTGCTGTTGCGGCAATCAAGAGCATCAAGATCTCCATCCAGAAGGAAGAGAGTATCCTGTGTCCCATACTGTTGGGAGTATTGGGAAACGAGGATTGGCTGAACATCTCGCGCGACTCGCAGGAAATAGGGTGGTGTCTGGTGCGGCCCATCACAAGGCCTGACGCAGAGCGTCGCGTACCCTCAGATTCCGTTAAATTCTCGAGTCAGTCTACGCAATCCGTGTTCGACTCGCCCGGCGGCGGACTTTCGCACAAGGAGTTATCCCGTGTGCTGATTGCTCTGCCGTTTGATCTGACGTTTGTTGATGTGAATGATCGTGTCCGGTTCTTTACCGAAGGGCCGGGGCGCGTGTTTCCTCGGAGCCGGTCCATCGTCGGGCGAAGTGTCCTTCGCTGCCACGCGCCGAAGAGTGTCAAGACTGTCACGCGGATCTTGGAGGATTTTCGGGCTGGGACTCAAGACGTCGCTGAGTTCTGGATGCAATTGGGCGAACGCTTTATTCATGTGCAGTACCTGGCGATTCGTGCAATCGATGGTCACTATGTGGGGACACTTGAGGTTTCTCAAGACGCGACGAGAATCCGGGCGCTTGAAGGTGAAAAGCGCACGCTCGAATACTCCTAATCCGCTAAGACCTCGATTGTTCCGATCCCGACAAGCGCAATTATTCGAGCATGGTCAGGACGAACAAGTTGAGGTCGGAGACGTCGACGACGGCATCGGGATGGAGATTCGCTTCACAGAATGCGGTAGAAGCGGGGCCGTTCGCGTTGTTCAAAAGAACGGTGACGAATGCGGTGATGTCGAGGCCGTCGACCAGTCCGTCGTTATTCACGTCCCCTGTGCCGGCGGATGGACAGTATGGAATTGTTGTTTCGGACAGTTCCATGAGATGTCCGTAGTGTGGCGGCTGCACGTCGCCGAGGGGGTTGCCGTGCCCGTCCTGCGTCCAACCCTTCGCGTCAACCAGCGCGCGCCAGGCGCGACGGTAGAGGAGTCGGGCGCGAACGTGGATTTCGCCGGCTTCATTCGGTAATTGGAATGCGTAGTTTGTTGTATCGCTTTCCAGGGCAGCCAGGCGATTGTCAAAGACGAAACCGACGGCGTCCGTGAAGAACGTCGGCGCGTTGTTCAACGCGTCATGATTCAATTTCGCATAGAGCTTTCCGGGGCGACCACCGTAATAGCCCAGTGCGGGATCACCGAGCCCGCCCAGGTCATGCACAAACTGACTGCCCGTGTACGGGAGCAGGTCTCCAATCGGATCTTCACCTTCCGGCCATGCCTCGACAACGAGAATCATGTTGCGTGTCGTCACGCCTGTTGGGACGTGATGGCCCGTCAGATCGTTGTCGATCGTGACCTCGATTTCGAGTGTCCCTGCTTGGACGTTTGTCAACATCGTCATCGTGACGGCATTTTCGAGAAACTGCGGCGTAGTGCCGCGAATGTCGTGCGATCGGATCAGGCTGGGGTCCCGTGTCAGCGGCGGGATCTGGACCTGGCAGAATTGTGTCTCGCCGGTCGGCGGCATGTGGCAACTGATGCAGTCTGCGTAATAGGGTGACTGCGGATCGGAGTAGGGCGAATCGGCCCACTCCGTGTAGGTCGGTTCCGATATCGGGCCGGTATAGGTGTGATTCTCATCCGGATCGCTGCGATCCTGGTGGCAGGCGCCGCAGACTTCCGCAGACAGCTGCGGTTGGTACGACGCGCGCATCAGGTTGGTCAGATTGACAGTCGTGTCGCCGAGGAGCCCGTATTGCACCTGATGGGGGGACGGTCCCTGAGGGCGCTGGAACTTGACGGCGCCGGGGAAGATGCCGGGGAAGTCGATCTTGGTGACGTCGATGTCGGCGACTTTGTGGCAAACGTCGCAGGAGATGCCGTGTGCAGCGGGAGTCGAAGGATAACCCGTATCTTGCGGCCCTTCCATGCGACTGAAAGGCGTGGGAATCCATGATTCCGGCTGATGGCAAGAGGCGCACTCCGAATTGGGGTTGTTGCCGGCGAACACCGAATCTCGCGTGTAGACGAATCCGCCGAGACCGCCCGGCGTCCCCATGCCGTTGTAGATGTCGTGCACCCATGTATTGGTGCCGGCTTTGGCCATCGGTGAGTTGTTCCAATTGGCAAGCTGATTGGGATGGCAGGTTCCGCAGGTCTCAGGTGACATGAATTGATAATTCGGATCATCCTGCAGGGGGACCTGTGTGAGGAGGATCTCGACGCCGGATGTCGGCGCGGTCAGTGTCACGCCGGCGTTGTAGTATCCCTTGGCGGCGCCGACGATCACGAGGGCCTGCCCCTCGGGGATGTCGATGCTGAACGTGCCGTCAATCGCTGCAAATGTTTGGGTCAGCGACGCCTGCAGCGTCACTTTGGCGCCGGAGATCGGGGCCAGATCCTCGGCGCGCTTCACTGTGCCTGTCACGACATCAGCGCGACTGGCGAGTGGATTCAAAGTGACGATGGCGGAAATCAGCGCGGCTAGATTGAGGAAACGTCGACGGAACACAATCGGACCCCTGAGTCGAAACGTAAAAGGACTACTTGATCGTGTTGTCAAGAATATACCGCGGAAGTGTCTTGTGATTCAAGTCCTGTGGAATCGTCGCTTCTGAGAGGGGCACTTCCCGGTCACGTCCGTAGGGCTGGCGACTGACCCTCGTAGCGGAGAATGGGGCCCTCCGAGCTGGGCTTTCGCGCCACAAGTCGCCATTCGACGTTGACACGTCGCCATGCGCAGGCTATTCTTGATCTGTAGGTCAAGAATAGCCGTCTGTCGGTCGATATTCCAGATTGTGCCCGACGAGAGTCGGGGATGGGCGGCGGGAGGCGAACATGAACTCGACAGTGAATCGGACGCCGACGATTACCGACGACATGATGATTCCTGAGGTCCTGCGGGCACTTCCCGCGACGCGCGCTGTATTTGACAAGTACGGGCTTCGCGGCTGTGGCGGGGCTCACGGTCCTGCCGAGTCGTTGGCGTATTTCGCTCGTGCCCACGGCGTGGATGAAGGTCAGTTGCTGAAGGAACTGAACGCCGCTCGGTTCAGCACGGAAACAGCATCTTCGCATCCGGCGAATCAGAAGCACTGGCTAGACGAGATGGGTGACAACATCTATCGCCGCTTTTTCAAGGCCGGCATCGTCGTTGTACTGACCGCCGGCGCGGCATGGGGCGCGTTGCTGTTGCTTCAGATCGGATGGAGCGGCGCCTTCACGAGCGTCTCCATTCATGATATTAACGCACACGGACACGCGCAGATCTTCGGATGGGTCGGGCTCTTCGTCATGGGATTCGCCTACCAAGCGTTTCCGCGCATGAAGCACACGAATCTGTGGCGACCTGATCTGGCGAACATGAGTTTCTATCTCATGGTGTTCGGGATTTTCGCCCGAGCCGTGGGCGAGCCGATGTTTGAACGGACCATGTTTCGCGAATTGGCGATTGCCGGTGGGATTGCTGAAATTGCCGCCATTTTGCTTTTCATCGGCGTCCTGATGCAGACATTTCGCCTGAGCGGAAAGCCGCTCGAGCGGCACGACGCCTATATCCTTGCGGCGCTCGCGTTCTTCTTCCTCCAAGCCATCGGCGATCTCGGGCTGCTCTGCGCGACGACGGCGGCCGCAAGCAAAGCGGACTTGCTGCGCATCGTGTCGACCTACCAGGCGCCGCTGCGGGACTTACAGATCCACGGGTTCGCAATGCTGATGATCCTTGGAGTAGGCATACGAATGTTCCCGGCGTTGTTCGGTCTGGCCAAGCCCGGGCGGAAACTGGTGACGCGTTCTCTCGTCGTTCTCGTCGCCGCCATATGCGGTGAGGCTGCATTTTTCGTGTTGATGCGTCGTACTGGGAATCAGACATTCGTGATTCCGATGTACGCATGCATGCTGCTGCTCGCTGGAATCAGCATACTGTTGACGCTTCGCTGGGGGTTGTTGGCCCGGCCGACGGAGTCGGATCGATCCGTCAAGTACGTCAGAACGGCGGTTGCGTGGCTGCATACGTCGATGTTCATGCTCGTGCTGTTGCCGCTCTACCTGCGCGTCATCCTGCCGTCGGCGGGGGCGCTCTCGGCCGGCGGGCAGGAGTCGCTGGCGATTGGTTTTTCGCATGCATACTACGGGGCGGTGCGACATGCGATCACGGTCGGCTTTATCAGCCTGATGATTCTGGGCATGGCGTCCAAAGTCGTGCCGACGCTGAACGGTGTGGATATTCGTAAGTTGCGATCGCTATGGCTCCCGTTTTTGTTGATCAACATCGGCTGCCTGATGCGGGTGTCGTTTCAGATTGCAACGGACTTCGCAGACTGGGCGTATCCGGTGGCGGGTGTCAGCGGGCTGTTGGAATTGACGGCGATTGCGCTCGTCGGACTGCATCTGTGGCGCATCATGGCGGGATGGAATCCGTCTGATGAGATCGAGGAACGACCTTCGAGGATTACAGCCGACGACAAGATCGGCCACATTGTGGAGTGGTTTCCTGAAACCTTGCCTCTGCTGCTTACTAAGGGATTCACGCCGCTGGCCAATCCGGTCATGCGGCGCACCATGGCGAGGACCATTTCGGTGCGTACGGCCGCGGCGCATCATCAGTTGGATGTCAACCAACTGGTATCGGAGTTGAACCGCGTGGCGTTCAACGAGTCGCCCAATGTCGAAACCGATCGCGATCGCGGATCGTTGTCACTGACGGTTCTGAATCATGCCTGAGACCGAGAACGACAAGGCGTTTGACGCGCTGGCGGAACAATACGATCTGATGGTCGATTGGCCCCGACGGCTCAAGCGTGAGGCGCCTTTCTTTCGATCGCTGTTCGATGAGTTTGCGGTTCGCAGCGTGGCGGACGTCGCATGTGGAACGGGTCATCATGCCGCCATGTTTCACTCGTGGGGGCTGAAAGTCGAGGCCTCCGATGTCAGCGCAGCGATGATCGACCGTTGTCAGACGTTGCATGGAGAGCCCAACGGACTCACCTGGTGCTGCCGCTCCTTCACGGAGCCGTCAAATGGAACATTGGTTGACGCTGTGGTTTGCCTTGGAAACTCGCTTGCGCTCGCCGAAAGCAAGCAGGCCGCCAAGCGTGCCATCGGCGCGATGGTTGGAATCGTGCGTCCCGAAGGCATCGGTGTAATCCAGGTCCTGAATCGGAATGCGATCGTTCTCAACGGCGTGGCCGTCAAGCGCGTGAGGCGGGGCCGAATCGCTGGGCGCGATACGCTCTTGATTAAGACGATGCACGAATTGAATGGGCGATTGGCGACGACGGTCCTCGATGTGGATCTCGACAGCGATCCCGCTATGTATCATGCGAAGACGGCCTCGATGCAGGATCTGGGACGACGGGACCTGGAGGCGATGATCTCCGACGCCGGCGGTTCGGTGTTGAGCGTATGCGGGGCGTATTCGGGGGATGCGTTTGACGAATCGGCTAGTGGAGACATGATACTCGTCTGGCAGCGGAATTGAGTTCTCCGTTTGCCGGGGGCGCGATCGCCCCCGGCGCCGAAATGTCAGTCGGGGTCGTCGGAGAACCACGAAGAACAGTCATGCTGTCAGTAACCGCCCAATACGCCTTGAGAGCATTCGCTTACATCGCCGATCAGGAAGGTGATCAGCCAGTCCTGACGAAGGACATTGCGGCAAATACGGGCGTGCCGTCGCAGTACCTGTCGAGGATTCTCAACAACGCCGTGCGTGCGGGTCTGCTCACGTCAACGCGGGGAGTGGGCGGCGGATTTCGGCTGACACGGCCGAGCGAGAAAATCAAGCTGATCGATATTCTCTCCAACTACGACGACCTGCTGGATCGCTCAAAGTGTCCATTCGGCCAGCCGCGGTGCAATGACGACAACCCGTGCGGCTTTCACGAGCACTGGAAGCCGATTTCGATGGCGTTTCGTGAAATGCTCAACGAAACGACGATTGCAGACGTCGGCGTAGAAGGTCTTGGTGGCCACCGACGGCGTCAGCAGAAGCGGTAGTCCCTTTTTTTGAGATAATACTTGACCTGTCGATCAAGAAGTACGTAATATGCGGATTCGGACCAATGGAGGATTTGCTCCATGAATTCACGACATCGACACAGACGTATGCCTCGTGTTGTCCGGGCTTCTGCCATGAGCGTCGTGTTGCTTGCATTGGGACTGGCTTTTCAGATCGATGCCGACGCTCAGTCTCCGGACGAGCATGCCGTGGGCCAGATGCGAGAGGTCGATACCGCATCGCTTCGGTTTGACTTCCGTACGCAATCAACTGGGGACTCGGACCTTCTCGAGCGTGGGCGAACGCTCTTCGCAACACAGTGTGCCATTTGTCATGGTGAGAACGGCGATGGCGCCGGCAAGTTTGCCTACCTTATGAACCCTCGGCCGCGCGATTTCACGAAGGGCAAGTTCAAGCTTTCCACGACGCAGAATCTGATTCCGAGTGACGAGGATCTGTTCCGCACCATCAGCAACGGCATGCCCGGATCTGCCATGCCGCCCTGGTCGCATCTGCCGAAGGCGGACATCGACGCCTTGGTCGTCTTTGTGCGATCCGTTAATCGAGATGCCGCGAGAATCAAGCTCGATGCATGGGTCGCTGACGGCACCATTGAAGCATCGGAATTGTCGAACGCGCTTGCGAGGGCAACGACGCCCGGGCCGGCAATCGTGGTCCCGCCGGAGCCGCCGTTTGACGAAATTCGCTGGTTTCGTGGTCGCCGCCTGTACCTGGAAAATTGTGCCGCCTGTCACGGCGCTGATGGCGAACCTATCGCCGAAGCGGTCAAGGAAGACGACGAAGGGTTCCCGGTCCCGCCACGTTCCTTCGTCCAGGGCATATTCAAGGGCGGATCTCAGGGGCATCAGCTATATGCCCGCATCCTCAAAGGGATGAATGGATCGCCGATGCCCGCGTCAGAGGGCGCGTACACTGACGACGAGGTCTGGGACATCATTCATTACACCCAATCCCTGATGCGCCAAGGCGCACAGGAGCGGGCTCAGCTCAAGCAGGGAACGATCGTGGCGGCGCGCCTGAGCGGCGCGTTGCCGGCAAGTCCGATGGACGACGTTTGGTCCCGGGCGCGGCCGGTTTACGTAGGTCTGACGCCGCTTTGGTGGGAGGACAACCGGATTGAAGGCCTGATCGTTCAGGCGATTCACAACAGCGACGAACTGGCTATCCGCCTGGCGTGGCTCGATCCGTCGCGCGATGACTCCGCGGTGCGTCAAAGCGAATTCCGCGACGCAGTCGCCATTCAGTTCTCGATGTCGAGTGATCCGCCGTTCTACATGGGGAGTAGCGGTCCCGGCGGCGGCGTCAATATCTGGATGTGGAAGGCGGATCGGGAGACCAATATCGAAAAAGGCTATCAGGATGTGGATGCCGCCTTCCCGGACAGAGCCGTCGATTTCTACCCCGAGCAGGACTATCGCCCCAAGGACATGACGGAAACAGAGTGGCCGCATGAGTTAATCACCAAGCATGCGTCGCTCTTCATCACGGCTTGGGGGGCGGGAAATCTCGTTGCCGATCCTACGCTTAAGACGCCGGTCGAGTGCCTCGTGGCAAATGGTCCGGGGACCTTGAATGGAAAACCGGCCGCTGTCCAGATCGTCAGGGGACAGGCTGTTTACGAACGCGGCCTATGGTATGTACAGCTGCAGCGGCGCATGGAACTCCCACACGATCAGGAACATGACTGCGCGGCTGATGAACGCGAGTTCGCTCCCGGCGACTATCTGCCAGTCTCTTTCGCCGTTTGGAACGGAAGCGCCGGCGATCGCGACGGAAAGAAGAACATCAGCATCTGGCAGAAACTGGTGATCGAGTAATCGCCCATTCACCGCGCGTTCCGCGCACCAGAGACATGAGGATCCGATCATGGCGATCAATCCGGATGGAATATCGAGACGCCGTTTCCTGAAGACGACTGGCATTGCGATCGGCGCTGCGTCGGGGCTCGGCTGGCCGCTGAAGTCGCTGGCATTCCGTGGCGATATCGCCAATCCACTCGCGTTCTACCCTGACCGCGGATGGGAGAAGATCTACCGTGACCAATACCGTTATGACGGTCGCTTTACGTGGGTATGCTCGCCGAACGATACGCACGCCTGTCGGGTACAAGCCTATACGCGGAACGGCGTCATCATCCGCATGGGATCGCAGTACGACTACCAGACCTACGGCGACATCTACGGCAACAAAGCAACGCCCAACTGGAATCCCCGGCAGTGTGCCAAGGGTTACACGTATCACCGATTGATATACGGTCCTTATCGACTAAAGCATCCAATCATTCGCAAGGGCTGGAAGGAATGGGCCGACGCCGGTTTCCCCGACCTCGATGTCAATGACAACCGATCGAAGTACAAGTTCGACAGTCGCGGAACCGACGAGCATGTGCGCATCGCGTGGGATGACGTGTTTCGCTATATCGGCAAGGCGTATGTCGCCGTGGCTCGGCGCTACAGCGGTGAAGCCGGGGCGGAGAAACTGCGCGCCCAGGGCTATCCGGAGGAAATGATCGAGGAAATGGGCGGTGCCGGCACCCGCACCTTCAAGATGCGCGGGGGCATGGGACTGCTGGGCGTCATCGGCAAGTACGGCATGTACCGGCTGAACAACTCGATGGCGCTGCTGGATTCCCATGTTCGCGGCGTCGGGCCGGACGAGGCGCGCGGCGGTCGCAACTGGAGCAACTACACGTGGCACGGCGATCAGACGCCCGGCCAGCCCTGGGTCCACGGTCTTCAGAACAGCGACTGCGATTTCAACGACCTGCGGTTCAGTAAGCTAATCATCATGAACGGCAAGAATCTCGTGGAGAACAAACTCACGGATTCGCACTGGTTCATCGAGTGCATGGAGCGCGGCGGTCGTATCGTCGTCATCGCACCGGAATATGGCGCGCCGAGCACCAAGGCCGACTATTGGATTCCGATTCGTCCGCAGACGGATGCGGCACTGTGGCTGGGCGTCACGCGCTGCATGATCGACAACAAGTGGTACGACGAATCATTCCTGACGCAGTACACGGATTTCCCGTTGCTGGTTCGGACGGATACATTGAACCGATTGCGGGCGGAAGACGTTTTCCCGGGCTATCAGAGCAAGCTTTCGAAGGACGGGCCGAGCTACAAGGTACAGGGTCTTACCGACGAGCAGCATGAGAAGATCGGTGATCGCGTCGTCTGGGATGCGAAGACGAATAAGCCCGTCGCCGTCACGCGTGACGATCTTGGTAAACGCCTCACGCGGAAAGGGATCAGGGCGGCACTCGACGGCACGTGGAAGGTCAAACTCACGGACGGATCGGAAGTCGAAGTCAAGACGCTCTGGACAATGTATCGCGTGCATCTCAAGGATTACGATCTCGATTCGGTCGCCGAGATCACCCATTCGCCCAAGGAACTCATCGAGCGCATGGCGCGCGATATCTGGGAAACAACGCAGGATGGCGGACCTGTCGCGATCCACCAGGGCGAGGGCATCAATCACTGGTTCCATGCGACCGAAGCCAACCGCGCGGCGTATCTGCCAATCATGTTGACGGGCAACATCGGCAAGAAGGGAACCGGCGTCCACGGCTGGGCCGGCAACTACAAGGCGGCATTGTTCCAGGGCAGCAAGATCACGGGCCCCGGGTTCAAGGGTTGGGTCGGCGAGGACCCGTTCGCGCCCAACCTCGACATGACGGCGCACGGTCGCGACGTCAAGGTTCGATTGTGCTGCAAGGGCGAGGAACCGGCGTACTGGAATCACGGCGATCGTCCGCTCATCGTCGACACGCCGAAGGCCGGGCGCAAAGTGTTCACGGGGCAGACGCACATGCCCACACCTACCAAGACGTTGCACTTCAACAACGTCAATCTCTTTAACAACGCCAAACACGCCTACGACATGTTCAAGAATGTCAATCCGATGATCGAGATGATCATCTCGCAGGACATCGTCATGACGGCGTCGGTGCAGTATGCCGACATCGGGCTGCCGGCGAACAGTTGGGTCGAGTTCCAGGATCTGGAAATCACGGCGTCCTGTTCCAATCCGTTCCTGCAGATATGGAAGGGGGGAATCAAGCCGGTATTCGACTCCAAGGACGACCTGACGATTCTTGCGAACGTCGCGAAGGCCGTCGGCACGGAAATCGGCGATTCCCGTTTCCATGACTACTTCAAGTTCGAACATGAGAATCAGCGAAGTATCTACATTCAGCGGCTGCTCGATACCTGCACGACGACCGTCGGTTACAAGCTCAGCGATATCATGGCCGGCAAGTATGGTCCGCCGGGGGCGGCGCTGATGCTGTTTCGCACCTATCCGCGGATTCCGTTCTGGGAACAGGTTCACGACGACGAACCGTTCCACACGGATACGGGGCGGATTCACGCCTACACCGACGTTCCGGAGGCGATCGAATACGGCGAGAACTTCATCGTGCATCGCGAAGGTCCGGAGGCGACGCCGTATCTGCCGAACGTGATCGTGTCGACCAACCCGTACGTGCGACCCGAAGATTACGGAATCCCGGCCGACGCGGAGCACTGGGACGAGCGAACCGTGCGAAACGTCAAGATGGGCTGGCCGGACGTTCGACGATCGAGCAACTTCCTCTGGGAGCGGGGCTTTAAGTACTACTGCCTGACGCCCAAGACCCGCCATCGCGTGCATTCGCAGTGGAGCAACGTTGACTGGCACCAGATTTTCGACAGCAATTTCGGTGATCCCCATCGTATGGACCGGCGAGCGCCATACGTCGGGGAGCACCAATTGCACATCAATCCGCAGGCCGCGAAAGACCAGGGCATTAATGACGGCGACTACGTATATGTCGACGCCAACCCCGCCGATCGTCCCTATCGCGGCGCCCGACCCGACGATCCGTTCTACAAAGTCGCCCGACTGATGCTGCGAGCGATTTACAACCCGGCCTATCCCTACAACGTCGTGATGATGAAGCACGCGCCGTACATCGCGACCGAAAAGAGCGTGAAGGCGCATGAAACTCGCAAGGACGGTCGCGCGCTATCAGATGACGGCTACCAGGCCAACCTGCGCTACGGTTCTCAGCAAAGCGTGACGCGCAACTGGCACATGCCGATGCACCAGACCGACACGCTGTTCCACAAGACCAAGGCATACATGGGGTTCATCTTCGGCGGCGAGGCGGACAATCACGCCGTGAACACCGTGCCCAAGGAAACGCTGGTTCGCGTCGTGAAGGCCGAAGACGGCGGTTTGGGCGGAAAGGGAATCTGGGCGCCTGCGACGACTGGATTGTCCCCTGCCAACGAAAATGACGTCATGCAGCGCTATCTGGCCGGTGGATTCGTCGGCGGTTACGGCGCTGGCAAAGATGAAGTCATCATCGACGAGTTCTAGGAGCGATCATGCCCTATCAAGATCCAGATCCGACGGACCCCATGACACTACATGGCGTGGAAGTCGAGGCCCGGGGCGAGGAAGCCATGGTTGATATGGCCGTGTGCTTTATCGAGGAGTACGCCCGAGCCGGCTTCGACGCTGATCGCATCATGCGCATGTTTCACACGCAGAGCTACGCTGGACCGGCACTGGCGTTGCGGACGCTTGGCGAGCGACGCATTCGGGAATTGATCGCCGACGAGATTGCGATTCGCGGATCGCGGCGACTCGGCAGGGAACGACTTGCGACGACGTCCGCGGGAATTGAATTGCCCGTCCTCGAGACAGGCGGCTGATCCCCGGCCACAGGAGAACTGACATGCCTTCAGTATACAACTGGCAGCTCGGACGGCAGATGCGTTATCCCTACGAGGAGGCGGCTCCCAAGGAGCAGTTCGCGTTCGTCATCAACATCAACCGCTGCATCGGTTGCCAGACCTGCACGATGGCCTGCAAGAGCACCTGGACCTTCGCCAAGGGCCAGGAGCACATGTGGTGGACCAACGTCGAGACCAAGCCCTATGGCGGCTACCCGCAACATTGGGACGTCAAGGTTCTCGACAAGCTCGAACAGGCCAACCCCGGCGAGCAACGCTGGAGTGGAACTCCGAACGGCGATACGTCGAAACCCTACGGCCAGTTCGACGGAAGGGGCATCTTCGAGGTGCCGCATGCCGTCGCGCGGGGCAGCCAGCCGAATCAGGTGCTTGGATATCTGCCGACGGACGAGGAATGGCGCTTTCCCAACATCTACGAAGACACGCCGCAGCACGGTCAGTCGAAGCCGATGGACTTCGGCAAGGGTGAAGACATCAAGGGCGATACCAAGCACAAAGCCTGGTTCTTCTATCTTGCACGACTGTGCAATCACTGCTCCTACCCGGCGTGCCTGGCTGCCTGTCCGCGCAATGCGATTTACAAACGCCCGGAAGACGGGATTGTGCTTATCGATCAAAAGGAGTGCCGCGGCTATCGCAAGTGCGTCGAGGCGTGTCCCTACAAGAAATCCCTGTATCGAGGAACGACCCGCACAAGCGAGAAATGCATCGCGTGCTATCCGCGCGTGGAAGGGAAGGATCCCGAATCCGACGGCGCGCCGATGGAAACGCGATGCATGGCCGCGTGCATTGGTCAGGTCCGCATGCAGGGGCTTGTGAAGGTCAACAAGGACAACACGTGGACCGACGATCGATACAACCCGCTCTACTACCTGGTGCACGTCGCCAAAGTGGCGCTGCCGCTTTATCCGCAGTTCGGAACGGAGCCGAACGGTTACTACATTCCGCCGCGGTGGGTACCGCTGCCGTACCTGCGGCAGATGTTCGGGCCGGGCGTCGAGCAGGCCGTGGAGCGCTATCGCTATCCCGATCGTGAACTTCTCGCCGTCCTGCAGTTGTTTCGGCGGTCGAACCAGATCATCTCGCGCTACGAACTTCAGGAAGGCCCCAAGGTCTATGAAACGACGCGAAGCGGTCGCAGGTTCGAAATGTATAACGATACCGTGATCGCGTTCAACAAGAAGGGTAAAGAGATTTTCCGCACGCAGGTCGAAGAGCCCGTGCACGTTCGACCGGCTGCCCACGCGAACACCATCTGACGGCTTCGGAGCGACGTCATGATCACAAATAGTCAGACGCTTGACGATCGAAACACGGCATCGGCACGCTGTGCCGCCTACGGTCTGATCGCACACGGCTTTCGATACCCGGATGAAGTCTGGTATTCGGCCCTTGAGGACACCGCTCACTGGCGCGACTGGCCCGAATGGCTGGGGCATTGCGATGAAGCCACGGGGCCGACCTTACGGGCGATGCAATCGTGGATATCGAGTCGCGACGCAGCCGCAGGAACGTCGCAACTCCAGTCGGAATACGCTGTCGCTTTCGGTCACTCGGTGCGCGGCGCCTGTCCGCCATACGAGCTCGAGTATGGAACGGGCGAGATCATCCAACGGTCGTCGGACCTGGCTGACACCAGCGGTTTCTACGCCGCCTACGGCCTGGAGATGGCGGGCGCCGTCAGCGAACGGCCCGATCACGTCAGTGTCGAGGCGGAGTTTATGGCGGTGCTCTGTGCGAAAGAGGCACACGGCATTGAGCACGACATTTCGGAACTCGTCGACAGCGTGCGCTCAACGCAACGATGTTTTCTGCGCGATCATCTCGCCGGCTGGCTCCCCGCGCTGCTGCGCCGCGTTCGCAAGGCGGGATTGAGCGACTTCTATTCAAATCTCGCCGATTTCGCCTCGGCGTTTTTGACCAGCGAGTGCGCCCGGCTGGACGTGACGCTCGGTTCGCCGTACCTCGAATTGCGCCCGACAGATCCCACGGCGGAATCCACGCAGTCCTGCGGCGTGCCAGGCGAGTGCGCTCCGGCCGCAGGCGGGCGATTCACTCAGTTGAACGTCTCTGCACGAAAGGGCGCAGGCTAAACCGCGATGATTCGACTTCAGTATCATCCAGAGTTGATCGAGCAGGCAGTCAGGCTTGCCGTGCGCGATGACGACGCGCGGCAGAATGAACTGCATCAGGCGATTGATCCCATCTATCAGATCGAAGATGTGGCGGAAAGGGAAAATCGGTTTGGGCAGGCCTTTGTCGAATGGTTCACGCGGTTGAGGCTGGACCGCTTCATTGACGAATCGCTTGCCAACTTTCCGCATCTCGTCCAGGGCGTCGCAGAGGGATTCGTGCGACCGGCCGCGCGGCGCAAATCGCAACGTGCCGATCTGTTTGTTCGGTCGGATGGCGATACTTCGCATACCTCGCTCGTGATCCAGTTGTGTCCCGAATTTCTCGTCGAGCCAGCCGGGATTCGTGATGCGCTGATGCGGGAGCTGCAGCACGTCGAAGACATGGTCGATCCGTCTTTCGGCTACGCACCCGAATCGATCGCCGGGTTTCCCTCGCAGCAGCAACTCGCGCGGGATCGCTATTGCGTATTGTGGGACATTCGCATCGAACGGATTCTCGAAAGTCGGGGCCTCATCGAGCGCTGCCAGAGGTTGCGGCTGGCTCAGACCTTTCGACGGGCCTTCACGGTTGGCGGCAGGCCACCCGCGCCTGACGTATTCGAGCGCCTCTGGGAAGGCGAGACCGCCTCGCACGTGGATATTCTGCGCAAGGCGGGCGGATCGCTCGACTGGGTCTGGGATTCGACACAGGATTCGGAATGTTGCACGACGAAATCATCCGGTTCGTTGTGTCCGATGTGTGGTTTCCCGACGTATGACTGGTTCGAACTCGACGCGTCGGCAGACGCTTGGTTTGACGGCCGGGTACGCGAGCGGATCGGTGAATGGCGCCCGACCGACGGCATATGCCGTCAGTGCGCCGAGACGATTCTTTCCGAGCGAACACGTTTTGGGCCGAATCGGGGTACTGAGACCGTTGGCTCAATCGGCTGACAGGGTGATCGAAACACGAACTCTTCAAAATGACGCGCAGGCCATTGCGACAACTTCGTCGAAAACGCCGCGTGCCGCGTTCTTGCGCCGCGCCTCCCAACAAGTACGCGCGGTGGCGCGCCATCTCCCTACTCGGAGTCCACGTCCTCATATTCATGCATATCGTGCATTGGAAGCTCTCCGGCAAGACGCTCGCTCCGCTTGAGTTCAATGAAGTCATGCACGCATTGGAACTGGGCATCGTCACTGCCGGATTCCTCTTCATGATGGCCGCCGTGCTGGCGACGGCCATCGTCGGCCGGTTCTTCTGTTCCTGGGGATGCCATATTCTCGCATTGCAGGACCTGTCGGCGTGGATGCTCGGCAAGATCGGCATCCGGCCGAAACCTATCCGCAGCAGATTGCTGCTGTGGGTCCCGATGATCGCCGCGGCGTACATGTTCGTGTGGCCGCAGGTCAGTCGCATCGCCCAGGGCACGGAAAGGGCGTCGATGCGCGTCGCGACGGATGCCGACGGATGGGCGTCATTCGTGACCGAGAACTTCTGGCGAAATCTACCGGGACCGGGCATCGCGCTGACCACTTTCTTCGTATGCGGATTCCTGATTGTCTACATGCTCGGCACCCGTTCGTTCTGCGCGTATGGCTGCCCCTACGGTGCAGTCTTTGGTTTGGCGGACCGCCTGGCTCCGGGACGAATCCGCGTCGGTCCGGACTGCACGCAGTGCGCCAAGTGCACCGCCGCATGCACGTCGCATGTTCGCGTCCACGAAGAGGTTGAGCGATATGGGATGGTCGTCAATCCGGCGTGCATGAAAGACTTTGACTGCATCAATGCCTGTCCTCAGCAAACGCTGCGATTTGGTTTCGGAAGGCCGTCGCTGCTGAAGAGAATCGTTGGCACCAAACAGGTTCAGAAGCTGTTTGACTTCTCGCTTGCCGAGGAACTGCTCGCTGGCATGGTGTTTGTCATCATCCTGTTCACATATCGTGGTCTGTACGATTTGGTGCCATTCCTTCTCTCGCTCGCGATCGCCGCGCTGCTCTCGTACGCGGCGATCATCGTGGTTCGACTTTTCACGCGCGCCGACGTCCGATTCAACCGATGGGCGCTCAGGCGATCCGGCGCGATGACAAGTTTCGGCAAGTTGTTCGTCGCGGCTGCCATGCCTGTTGTGGGATTCACGATGCACTCCGCATGGGTGCACTACAACGTCTTCCGCGGACAGCAACTCTATCAGAGCGCCCTTGGCACTCAAGAGGTTGACTCCGAAGCGGTCGACCAGTCGATTCTCTGCCTGAGTCGCGGCGCTTCGTGGGGTTTGATCGTGCCGGATCGCGTCGAACGCATGCTGGGCGATCTCTTCACGGCGCGCAAGGACTGGACAAACGCGGAATCGTCGCGGCGTCGATCGCTCGCCGTATCGCCGCATGATCCCTTATTGCTGGCGAAGCTTGGTTCCGTGCTTAGTCACCAGGAGCGGTTCGCGTCTGCCGAGATGATGTTTCAACGCGCGATTGAATTGGAAGACGCATGTGCAGAGTCTTACCATGGGTTGGCGGTTGCCCAATACAAACAGGGAAAACGACAGCTGGCGGTATTGAGTCTTCAAAAGGCCTTGCAGCGAAATCCGGACTTCGTCGAGGCCCACTATCAAATGGGGACGATCTCGATCGAGATCGGAGCCCACGAACGTGGCATCCACCATCTCGAAGAGTGCGTGCGGCTGAGACCCGAATTCGGCGACGGGCACTACAACCTCGCCGTCGCGCTGGCGTCGGCGGGGCGATTGACCGAAGCGGCGACGGCGATCGACCAAGCGCTAAAGATCCAGCCCGATGACAGTCAGACCCAGGCGTTTCGCTCGTTCCTGAAAACGTTGGTTCCGATCGAGGCGTGGCCGAACAGGTCAGACCGAATGGGCGCCTCGTCGATTCACGTCGAGCAATCCTCTGAAAGGACGCATTAGTGCCACAGTTGTTGATGAACGACAATCGCGCTGGAACTCCCGATCCGCTCATCGACGCATTCGGGCGTCGGATCGACCACCTTCGTATGTCAGTTACCAGTGCGTGTGACCTCAAATGCATCTATTGTCGACCGAACGCTCGATCAGTTTACGGCAAGCCTAACTTGGATCTCAACGACGGACAGCGCATCGAATTTGTCCGGTATCTCTATGATCATCATGGTCTCTCGCACCTGCGCCTGACAGGCGGGGAGCCACTACTCTATCCGCCGCTTCCTCGATTGATTGAGTCGATACGGGCTGCGTGTCCCGAACTGTCGCTCGCCGTGACGACCAACGGACGGCGGCTTTCGCGCGTTGCTCAGTCGCTGCGATCTGCTGGCCTCGATCGCCTGAACTTGTCTCTGGATTCGTTGAATGCAGACTGCTATCAGAAAATAACGGGTGGCCGCCTCTCCGACGTACTCGAAAGCTTGAGAGTGGCCAGTGAGGCGGGATTCCCATCGCCGAAGATCAACACAGTCGTGTTGCGAGGACTCAACGATGCCGAAGTACAGAATATGGCGCGCTGGGCCATTGCCCATGGATCGGAAATTCGGTTTCTGGAAGCAATGCCGATCGGGCCTGCCGGGCCGTTTAACCGAGCCCGATTCGTTTCCGCATTCGACATTCGAAGGCAGCTATCGGCATCGTTTGAGTTGACGCCGATTCCCAGTTCCCCGGGGGCGACCGCTTCACGATTCCGGGCGACGTCCGGCGGATTGCAGGGGATCATCGGGACGATTGCACCCGTCACGGAGCCGTTTTGCTCTTCCTGCAGGCGCATCCGGCTGACCGCGGATGGAAAATTATTTCCATGCTTGCTGGGAAACTTTCATGTGGATGTTCGCTCCGCGTGGCGGGATGGTCATCTTGACAGGGAGTCCCTAGGCGAACAGATTCAGAACGCGGCCGAGTCGAAGCAGCAGCGAGGAACCGTACAGACTGTTCAGATGATTCAACTGGGCGGATAATTGCTTTGAGTCTCAAGACACGGCATGCGCATCCGCAAGTACAACGCGATTGGCACATCCTGTCGGCGACGTTCCAGAGGTATAGAAGGGGCAATGACGTGAGTATCGATGCCAGGACGGTCGGCGCTACGTTTGTGGAACTTCAGCGTCGGCTTGGTGATCTCGTTCCGGACTTTGAATTGCTCTGCAAGGCCGAAATCGTCTTTCAGATCAACCAACTCAAGAAAAGCCGCAATGTCGTCATACTCGGCCATAACTACATGGAGCCGACCTTGTATCATGGTGTTGCGGATTTCGTCGGTGACTCGCTTGAACTGAGCCGAATCGCGGCGCAGTCCACGGCAGATATCATCGTCTTTTGCGGCGTCCGGTTCATGGCCGAGACGGCGAAGATTCTTTCGCCTACAAAGACAGTGCTCCTGCCGTCGCTGGAAGCCGGCTGTTCGCTCGCGTCCAGCATCAGCGCGGAGGACATCCGCGAGCTTCGACGCCGATATCCCGGGGTTCCCGTCGTCACGTATGTCAACACCTACGCCGAAGTGAAAGCCGAGAGCGATGCCTGCTGCACGTCCAGCAACGCGGCCGCCGTCGTCGAATCATTCAACGCGCCGGCCGTCATCTTTCTCCCGGACGAGTTCCTGGCCGGCAACGTCGCGCGCGAAACGGGACGTCGCATTCTCTTTCCGGTTGCCGACGCCTCGGACATATCGACAAATGATCCGGATCTTGATTACACGATCGTTGGCTGGCGCGGCCGCTGCGAGGTGCATGAGCAGTTTACTGTCGACGACATCCGGCGCAGCCGCGCCGATTTTCCGGATGTCGCTGTCCTGGCTCACCCCGAGTGCGCGCCGGACGTTGTCGCCGCTGCCGATTTTTCGGGCAGCACGTCGGCAATGATCCGCCACGTACGGGAATCCGGCGCCAAGCGGTTCCTCTTGCTGACGGAGTGCAGTATGGGCGACAACATCTGCGCCGAGAATCCAGGCAAGGAGATGCTCCGCTTGTGCAGCGTTCGCTGCCCGCACATGAAGACGATCACGCTTGAGGACACGCTGGCCTCACTGGAACGCGGAATTCACGAGATCGAAGTCCCAACGGAAATTGCGGCCAAGGCGCGTAACGCGCTGGATTACATGCTGCGCATAGGTCGCTCCAGCGTGAGGTCTGAGGTAACGGCGACGTCCGCCAATTGATAGGATCCATGCGCGACAAGGTGCAAGCGAATTCCCGCATGAGCCACGCATTTACCTGCGTTGATCGGCCCGCGGGCGGACTTTGAAGCAGTCTCCGTCGCAGACGTAGGACGTCAAATCGCCGGTCGGACTCAGCCCGAGTTCGATTCTCCGTCGCCAGTTTGCGTCGTCCAATTCCGGGAAGTCGCGTCGGAAATGCACACCGCGCGACTCAGTCCGCGTCAACGCGGCAGCAACAATTGCGCGGGCGACTAGGTGGATGTTCGCGAATTCCCGTGTGGCGCGAGTTTCGCCGGACGCTTCCTCGTTCGACATCGTGAACGAAGAAAGGACTTCGGCAGCGCGTTCGAGTCCCTCACAGTCGCGTTCCACGCCGCAAAACTTCCACAACAATTCCTGGATTTGCCGCTTGGATTCCTTGAGAAGGGTCGTTTCGTCACGAATCGCCAACTTGAGCCGGTGGATCGGGAGGATCGCAGATAGCTCAGGTCCCGCGGCCGCATCACGGCCCGCTGTGTTGCCCGTCACTTCGCCCAACACCAGGGCTTCGAGTAACGAGTTGCTTGCAAGTCGATTGGCGCCGTGCATGCCGGTTGATGCCGCTTCGCCACACGCCAGTAGGCCGTCAAGAGTGGATCGGCCGTCGAGATCGACCTTGATCCCTCCGATTGCGTAATGCGCGGCGGGACATATGGGAATCAATTCACGCGCGGGATCGAACCCATGGTCGCGGCAAGCCTTGTCGATTCGCGGAAATCGCTTTGCGAAAAGGCCTGATGGAAGATGGCGGACATCGATGTTCATCGGCATGCCGTCCGACTTTTTCATCTCCTGACAGATGGCGCGGCTGACGACGTCGCGCGGCGCCAATTCCGCCATCGGGTGGTATTGCTCCATGAATCGCCAACCGTTCCGATCGACGAGAAGACCGCCTTCGCCTCGAACGGCTTCGCTGATGAGGGGATGACGCGGCGAACTCGTCAGCAGTGCCGTCGGGTGAAACTGCATGAATTCCAGATCCCGGACGCTCGCGCCGGCTCGCAGGGCGATCGCCCATCCATCGGCTGTTGCGCCGGGTGGATTCGTCGTCTTCAGGAATAGATCACCTGCGCCGCCCGACGCAATGACAGTGCGGTTCGCCAGGAAGCGCAAACGCTCGTTCGATTCCGTCAGCCCGATTGCACCAACGCAACGTCTGCCGTTAACGATCAGATCAGTTATGAAGACGTGCTCGCAAACTTCTATGGAATCCGTAGCCCGGACGCGATCTGTCAGGACGTCGCTCAGCGCCTTGCCGGTCGAATCTCCACCTGCGTGGACGATTCGATTCCGTGAGTGCCCTCCCTCGCGCCCGAGCGAAAGTTCGCCGTCGCAATCATCAAACGCAACCCCCCAGGACCGCAGCTCATCGAGTGCGTGGCGGGCTCGCCCGATCACAAACGCCACGACGGTACGATCGGACAAACCGCACCCGGTCGTTATCGTATCGTCAATGTGCGCCGCGACATCGTCGTCGTTATCGACAGGGATCGCGATACCACCCTGGGCGTATTGAGAATTGGAGACGTCGAGCGAATCCTTGCAAGTCAGTATGACGCGCCCGTGCTGCGACGCGGCGAGGGAGCAGCGCAGACCAGCGACGCCCGATCCGATGACAAGCACATCCGCGCGTTTTGACTGAACGCCTTTGCTGCTTCTGTGACGCATCCGGATTTCCGTTGGCTGTGCCAATTTTCGCGTGACAGCCAGTCCCGCCGGTGTAGTTGGGGGAATGAGGGTTGTCAAGCGGGTGTTGGGATTGCGACGCCTGACCTGCCCATATCATCATCTGACGCCAAGACCTAACTTCAGAGAGGCAGCCGGCGCGACTCACTTGTGAATCGCCCGGCTGTTGCTCCGATACCGGCTCAAGTGTGACCGACGCTCTACGAATTGATCGGCACACACTGCGAAATCTGTCAGCGTCTATCAGGCAGGTTCGGCTGATGTCGTTGCCGGAGAAGGATTCGCTTCCAGCGCCTGGGCACGCGGGAAGAGTACGTTGTTTTCCTTGTGAATGTGCTGATGCAGGTCCGACTCGAGCTCGGCGAGTCCGTGCAGCCAGGCGCGGAACGTGTTGCAGGCGTCTTCCGGCGGTACGAATGCGCTCGTGAGTCGGCGCAGGGTACTCAGTGCCTGTCCCGCGTTGTCGTGTTCGTGTTCCATGACGGAGATCGGGGCATTGAGATTTCCACAATGCAACGACACTTCGCCGTTGGCGTTTTCGAGTTCCTTGATCATCGGAAACAGCACGCGTTCCTCCTTCATCATGTGCTGCTCCAGCTCGGCGCGAAGGCCTTCGAAGGTTCGATGGCATTCTCGCAGCCATGTAAATCGTTCGCCGTGAACCCGAGCGACCTTTTCTCCCATCTGACTCAGACGCGGCAGTTCAGTGCGGAGATAGGCATGGTGCTTCGTCACGATATGGTCGATCAAATCGCCCATGCTTGCGGTTGACCAGTCGGTTTCGATGCCCGATTGATCAGTTTGACTGGATTCGATCAGGGCGTCGACGACTGCGTCGGGAGACGCGCCTGTCGCCCTGCAGGCATCGTTCAGCGGCCGTTTTCCACCGCAGCAGTAGTCGATCCCGAACCTTTCAAAAATGCGGGAACGCTCCGGGCGTTCGACAACCAACTCCGCAACAGTCTTCTTCAGCAATTCGTTCTTCTGCATTGATATGGCTCCGTAGTATTGGGTCTCTGAGATTGACTTGTCTTGTTCCTGGCATCAGGCGGTCGCAGGCAGGGCCTCGATGGCAGCGTCTTTGTCTGGCTGCAATGACCATCCAGTCTTCAATCCGAGCACGAACCAACAAAGTGACACGATTCCGGCGGCGAAGATGGTATCCCCGACGACGCGAAGCCACCTCAGGACTTCCATGGTGGGCGTCTGAAGGAATTCCGCGGAACGCGCGTACCAGAGTCCGCGTTCAACGCTCGCCCACGTTTGCAGAAGTCCCACAGGCAACAGGCTGATCAGCACCATGAGGGCGAGCCCGATGTTGATACTCCAGAACGCGAACGACAGATACTTTGTGCGCCAGACGTTTCTTGTAGCGAGCCCCTTCAGGCAGAAGAGCATCAGGCCGATACCCAGCATTCCATACACGCCGAACAGAGCCGTATGTCCGTGAACCGGCGTCGTGTTCAAACCTTGCATGTAGTAAAGGGCGATTGGCGGGTTGATGAGAAAACCGAACAAACCGGCGCCGATGAGATTCCAGAACGCGACGGCGACGAAAAATTAGATCGGCCACTTGTATGCGACGACCCACGGGCGTGATCGGCTGAGGGTTAGGTTCTCATAAGCCTCGAAACCGATGAGCACGAGTGGGACGACTTCGAGAGCACTGAACGTGGCGCCGAGTGCGAGGATTGCCGTTGGCGTCCCGGTGAAGTACAGGTGATGGAACGTGCCAATGATGCCGCCGGCGAGGAAGATCGTGCTCGAAAAGAGCACGGCAGAAGTCGCCGTTCGGGATCGCAGCAAACCCATTCGCGTGAAGAGGAAGGCGATAACGACTGTTGCGAAGACCTCGAAGAAGCCTTCGACCCACAGATGAACCACCCACCAACGCCAGTACTCGATGATCGCCAGATTTGTCTGTCTCCCCCACATGAGGCCCGCGCCGTAGAACATGGCGATGGCGGCCGACGCAACGACAAACATGCCGAGCAGGCTGCGACTCTCCCCCGGTTTCTTGAACGCCGGCAACAGGGCGCGAACCATCAGGAACAACCATAGGAACAGGCCGACAAAGAGAAAGACCTGCCAGAAACGTCCGAGATCGACATATTCGAGGCCCTGATGGCCGAACCAGAAATTTGCCTCGAATCCAAGGCGCTGCTGTACGCCCAGCCACTGACCGAATAGCGATCCAACGACGATAACCAGCAGGCAGACAAACAGTACGTTGACGCCGAGACGCTGGAACTTGGGCTCGTAACCCGAGACAGCCGGGGCGATGAACAAGCCGGTCGCCAGCCACGCCGTCGCGATCCAGAAGATCGCGAGTTGCGTATGCCAGGTTCTTGTGACCGCGTAGGGCAGATATTCCGCGAGCGGGAAACCGTAGAACCCTGATCCTTCCACGCCGTAGTGGGCCGTGACGGCGCCCAGCCCCACTTGCGCCAGGATCAGGGCGGCGACAACCCAGAAGTACTTCAACGTGGCCCGCATGGAAGGCGTTGGGTTTAGTGCCAGGAGCGGATCTCGATCCGGCACGCCGCTCTCTTCCTCTTCGCCTTTGCGTTGAACCGCGAAATACCAGGCGAGAGCGCCAATGCCGGCGAGGAGCAGCACGAAGCTGATCACCGACCAAATGACGATGGAACCTGTCGGTCGGTTATCGATGAGTTCCTCCGCCGGCCAGTTGTTCGTGTAAGTGATCGCCATGCCCGGGCGATTGGTCGAACACGCCCAGGAGGACCAGAAGAAGAAGCTGTTCATCTGGTCCTGTCGTTCGGTCGCCTTTATCGTGCCCGCCGGAATGGCGTAAGCATCGCGAAGGCCATCAAAGTCCGGATCGGTCCCGAACAATGCGGCGTAGTGTTCGCTGACTGCTTTGATCGCCTCCGCTCGAACGTCGGAAACGACAAGTTCGCCGGTTTCAGGGTCGTAGGTGTTTGACCGGAGCGTTGCCTTCAGGCGTTCCCGCAGCGCTGCCTGGACTTCGGCGGGTTGAGTGGCGTAGGGCTCGCCGTTTTCGGCAGTTGCCCAGCGATCGAGAAGCCAGGTGGCCTCGCGGTGGAGCCAGTCCGCTGACCAGTCTGGGGCGATGTAGGCACCGTGGCCCCAGATGCTGCCGACTTCCTGGCCACCGATAGATTGCCAAACATTTTGGCCGTCGCGAATGTCTTTACCGGTAAAGAGCACCCGACCCTCATCGGTTACGACCCGATCAGGGACAGGTGGCGCCTCGCGGTATAGCTCGACCCCGTAATAACCGAGGACGGCAAACGACCCGATAATCACGACCAGAAATGCGGTCCAAAGGCGTTTTGTGTGCATTACGAGCATTAGCCTCAAAGAAAGAAAGTATTTGGGTCCAATTCACTACATTGCCTGTTCAGTCTAGCATCAGTAAATTGGACGTCAAGGCCCAATTAAAGTCGGAAGGCGTTTGAATGATCTCACCAACTGCGGAATATGCGCTTCGAGCTATCGTGGCAATCGCGTTCGAAGAGGGGGGATCCGCGACCACACCCGACATTGCGAAACTCACGAAGGTTCCCTCCGGGTACCTCCCAAAAGTGCTTCAGATGCTCGGACGAGCCGGACTCGTTGAGTCGAGGCGTGGTGCGGGCGGGGGATTCAAGCTGGCGAAGTCGCCGGATCGCATGAATGTGCTGGAGGTGGTGAACGCCGTCGATCCGATCAAGCGCATACACGAGTGTCCCCTGGAGCTAGAGTCGCACGGCACCAATCTCTGTCCGCTTCACAAGCGTCTTGACGAAGCGACGGCACATATTGAAAGCTCGTTTGCCAGCACCACGATTGCTGAACTGCTCCGACAACCCGGGCAAAGCACGCCATTCTGTGAAGCGTCAGAAAATCAGTTTGGTGGATTGAAACTCGGTCTGGCGCGCCCTGGGCCATTGCCCCGTGCGATTCCGCAACGTCGGCACGATGCGCTGATCGAGTTCTCTCGCGATCATTCGCTTGGGCTTGTGATTGCAAAGCACCTGATCGAGTCCGCCCAGAAATCGGAGCACGATCGGGCGTCGGCCGTCACCGAGATGATCAAGGCCTGGCGATCGAACCTGTCGGAACACTTCCGGGAGGAGGAAAGACTCCTGTCTCCGGTCATTCGTGCGGATGGACTTCGAGAGCGACTGGTGCGCGAGCACGCTGTAATACGGACCTACGTCGACATGGCTGAGATGTTCGCTAACAACGATGTTGATCCGGCGTGGGCGAACGCGGCGGGATTAATGCTCCGCAGGCACATCCAATGGGAAGAGCGGGAGTTGTTTCCCGCCATCGAGGACTCGTTGTCTGATGGAGAATTGCAGGACCTCGCGAAGCATTCGGCTCGTCCACATCGGCGCTGACATGGTCAGACCGTATCGATCCATGTTTGGCGCCATAGCGTAGATTGTATTCACATGAAAAAGACACGAAGGCGGCGCATCACAATAAGGTGAAAGTGAACTCTCCACGACAATCTCCCGACGACCAAGCCACGTCTCTGGATTTCATTCAGGTGTCGCGGAGCATCCTGCACCTGGCGACGCGCGGACCAGGGCGGTTTGAGTTTCTTCGCGAAGCTTCCCGGATCATTCTTCCGTTTGCATGTTGCGACGTCTTGGAACTTCGTGTCGACAATGGGAGTCCGGTGGGAAGATACCGCTGGTCGGCGTCGCAACGTCCGGCGGAGTCCTTTTCATTCGACTTGCAGAACGCCGAGGAAGCGCCTGCAAAAACCCGCCATACGCCAGAACGTGCAGGGGCCGACGCGAACGAATTCGTGGCGTGGCTCGACAACGTCGTTGAGGTCGTCGCCAGTGGTGATGTCGGAGGAGTTTCGCGATGCGTGACAGCTCACGGCAGCTTCTGGACACCCGATGCCACCGCGGACCTTGCCTTCAAGGAGGCGCCACGTCTCAGTGGGGACGAAAGCGGCGCGCTCGTGCAATCACTTGCGATCATTCCCTTCGAAATGAACGCCGAGAGCCCTGGTGTGCTCGTCTTGATGGCGGCGCGCAAGCATGCGTTCACCCCGCAGAATATTGAATTCTACGAATCGCTTGCCCAGACGCTCGGTCTGGCGATTGACGACCGTCGCGCTCAGCACGCACTGCGAGAACGCGTCAAAGAACTCACGTGTCTCTATTCGATTGCCCAGATTCTGGAGACGTCCGACATCACTGTGTTGGATGCGATACAGCGAATCGTCGAGCTGATCCCATCGGCATGGCAGTTCCCGGA
>Ga0116152_10000148_pt1 | contig 54359 bp, 63 predicted proteins | sample AD_UKC119_MetaG_FD_89894 | JGI IMG/M metagenome (GOLD analysis project Ga0116152, IMG submission 89894) | Active sludge microbial communities of municipal wastewater-treating anaerobic digesters from Hong Kong - AD_UKC119_MetaG | ecosystem: Engineered > Bioreactor > Anaerobic > Digestate...
TCGACCCGTCACCAGAATCTGGCCGGATTCCGTCACGAGGGCGCGATCCGCGTCCACGAGGGGCGGCAGTTCACGCTCGAACTTCGGCTCGGCGCCGCTGACATCGTACACACGCACGCGCGTGCCCGCGGCGTCTGTCACGCAGATGCGCTGATTCGAGCAGGCGATCGCGTGTGGCGCCCGAAATCGGAAATCGGGATCCAGCAGCCCGCGGTACGCCCCGTCCGCCGAGAGAATCTGAACACGATGGTTCCCGCGATCCGCGACGTAGAGATTCCCCCTGGCGTCCGACGCCACATCCGCGGGAGCGTTGAACTCGCCATCGAAGAAGCTCGGCGGCGCAGGCCACTGCGAGCGCTGCGGAATCGTCTGAATCAACTCGTGCCGTTCCTGACCGATGTCGTACACGGCGAGGACGTGATTGATCGGGTCCGTGACGATCAGACCGCGCTCGCCGAAGGCGATTCCCTCGTAGTGCGGTTCGTAACCGGGAAACCGCCCTGTCTGAGGCTTGTAGGCCTGCGTGCCGGCGACGGCGTTGAAGTACAGCATCATCGCCGGTCCCGAACCCGACAGCGTGATGAACGCCGTATTGTCACGAATCGCCAGTTTGTGCGATTGCCTGCCGAATGGAAGAAAAGTGGGCTCGGAGAGCGGTCCCTCGCGATTCTCGCGATCGGCAATCGCCACGGCAAACCACGTATCGAGCCCGGCGTCGCTGTGCGACGCCATCGCGTCGAAGTAGGGTTGAGGGCATGAATTCGCGGCGCCGGCGTTCGGCGGCTGGGTAACCGTTTCCACGAGCGTCCACGGGCTTGTGTCCGATGCGCCAAAGCCCACGCGCCGATAGAGGCGATATTCCGAAATCCTGCTCAGATCCACACTGGACGGAATCGCCCAGGCGACACTCAGGTCCGGATGCGCTGTCGTTCGGTCCGGCATCACAAAGAACGCGTAGGGCGACTGCGCCATCTCCACGCCGCTGACGTCGAGAAACTGTGTCTCCACGCGGAAGACGAAGTCGCGAGTGTCGCCCCGCACGCAGGCGAGATTGCACGTGGACAACGGCAGGAAGCGGAACGATTCCGCCTGGCGGGCGCCCGCGCCCTGACGCAGCCGGAGCAGAAGCAGACTGTTGCCGCCGTCGGGGTCAATCTGACCGAACGGGTTCGGCTTGATCGCGTATCCGTCGGGCGTCTGACCGCCGGCGCAGGGCCGATTGAACAACGCAACACGGCCCGACTCGTCGGTCTGCATGGACACCCATGGGTCGACGCCACTTGGGCCCGCAATCCGTCTTTCTCCCGACGCGTTAGTCTCGAGCTGGAAGACATCGACGATAACACCCGCGACGGGCGCGCCATTGGCGCCGACAACTTCAACGACAACGTTGTCCGGCGTCTGATAGCGATAGGTTCCGCGCAGGCCTCGAGGTTTGCCGACGACACGATTGAGGTGCGCCACCTCAATCTCGCTGAGGCGGAAAGGTCCGGCTTCGTTCATGAGGGATTCGGCGCCGACGGGACGATGTCGAACCATTGCGGGACGCCCAAAGCGATCATAGACGCCGCACTCCTCGAGCCGCGTGCGATCGACGGACGCGTCGCTCAGGCCGATCTCCAGGCCCAGCCGTTTCAGCGCCGACCAGTCCACGCGAAGCGCGTCAATTGCCCCGGCCGCCGTACCGCGCTCCGCGCCCGGATTCGCTCCAAGAACGACGAGGGCGTCGTAGGTCGCGTGACCGCGATCGTCGACAAGGGACTGACGCACCGCGGCTTCATCCAGCGTCTCCGCAACGACGATGCGATCCAGGCGAAGCCGTTCGCGGACACCTTCCGGGGCCTCTGGATAGACCGACGCCGCCATCAGGGCGTTCAGGCTCTGAATGTGATACTGGGCGTAGTCCTCAAAGCAGAATGAGTCGACCAGGTTCTGTGTTTCCTGAAACGCCACATAGTCGGCGCGCGAGACAACGGCGACGGTCGCGAGACCGTGAACCGGCTCCCGGAGCGTGTTGTTCCATCGACAGGCCTCAACCTGCGTCGCGCCCTTGTCGATCGAGATCGTCAGCGTGTCCGCGTCCGCCGACCAGCGTCCGGAGAATTCGGCGACATACTCCAGGCCCGGTCCGATCCCGGGAACGCGGACTTTCGTCCCGAGCGGCGTCCCATCAATGTCCGCCTCGCAGTCCACGGGTACGGACACTTTGCTTCCGGCGTTGAGAACGTGAACGCGATAGGTCACGTTGTCGCCCTCATTGGGATCGCGCGAGACAGCGGCCCGATCCTTTTCGATCGACGGATAGCCGCCGCGCAGGCTCACGGCGCCCTGCCAGCTCGACACCCGGGGAAGTCGCTCGACGTACGCCACTGTCAGATCCGGCTCGGCCGATCGACGCCCGGCGACGTCATCGCGGCGCAGCCGAATCCAATCGACCTCGCGCGCGTCGATCGTTGCCGCATGGCCATCGGCGCTGTAGACCCGAACGGAATCCCCCCACTCGAGGATCCTGCCGACGCGCATCTCTCCCGACTTCAGGCGGAGCAGATCGTTGAAATAACGTCCGGACGACTCGTATCGATATGGGTTTACAATGTCCGCTCGCGCGAGCCCTGTCATGCAGACGACACAGACCGCCAGTCCCCATCCAATTCGCTTCATCGAAGTCCTCCGCCGTTGCGCGACCGCAAGCCGGGCGCCGGGATTCAATACCATCGACGCCATTGTCGCGCGCCGCGCGTACGGGCCGCAAGGCGCCCTCGCGGCGTATTGCCTGTTTGTTACATGGTATCGCGAATCGGGAATTGGTGGACGCTCTTTGCGCTTCAGCCAAGCGCGGCCTTCAGGGCCGCGAGCATTTCGTCCGCTCGCCCCGGCGTGTAGGTCCCGGCGTTCCATCGATAGCCGAGAGAGTCGCTGTCGATGCGCGGAATGAGATGCATATGAAGATGGAAGACCGCCTGGCCTGCGGAGGCGCCGGTATTCTGAAGAACGTTGACGCCCGTGGCGCCGGTCGCCGTCATCAGCGCGTCCACCAGCGTCGGCAGCGGCGCGATCAGATCGGCGAGCTGCTGCGCCGGGCAGTCTCGGAAGTCCGAGCAGTGGGCGCGCGGAATCAGGAGAATGTGCCCCTCGGCAAGCGGATTCACATCGAGAAATGCGACGGCGGTGTCCGACGACCAGACAATCGCCGCCGGAATGTCGCCCGAGGCAATTTTGCAGAAGATGCAGTTGGAGTCGATTGCCATGTCGCCCTCGCCAGCGATGACGGACAAAAAAAAACGGGCGGGGTGGGCGTCAATTGATCGCCCGCCCCGCCCGACATGTGACGTCTGGAGACTATATCACGCGTCGTCGCCGCCCGACGCGTCGGGCGCGGGGTCGACCTTCTGCGGCGCCGAACCCTGCTTGCCGCCGGCCTTCCGTCGAGGCTTCTTGCCCTCGAGGTAGGCGATGCGGGCGTTGATTCGGGCGCGCCGCTGACCGACGGACTTCTTCTTGCCGCCTGCGGCCGGCGCCTCGTTGGGGTCGACCAGTTGAAGAATCGCCAGCTCGCCGTTGTCGCCGATGCGACGCTTGGCCAGCCGGATGATCCGCGTGTAACCGCCGGGTCGATCCTTGTAGGTCGGCGCGACTTCCGTCATCAGCTTGTGAACGACGGACTGGGCGACGAACGGGATCTTGTTCTTGTTGTAGCTCGCGGGCACGGCGCCGGTTCGATGCCGACGGCCCGAACGGGCGTACATGACCTTGTGCCGCTGGGCGTCCGTCATCTGGTCGTACTTGTCCTGATGCTCGGCGTCGATGATCGCGCGATCCCGCAGGAGGGCCTCGACGCGACGTCGGCTGTCGATCGTGCCCTTCCGGGCGATCGTGATCAGCTTCTCGACAAATCGACGCGTTTCGCGAGCCTTCGGCAGCGTCGTCTCGACCTGGCCGTGCTGAATCAGGCTCTGCGCCATGTTGCGCCGCATCGCATTGAGGTGCGACGCCGTCCGGGACAAATGCTTCTTGGCTACTCTGTGTCTCATGACCGTATCGTCCTATCCCGCACGGGACTCACAACGCCCGGGGGTCTTCATCTTCCTCGCGAATGACACACGCGTCTCGCGGTCAAATCAACTGTTGTGCTCGCTCGTCGTTTCGACGCCATGGTCTTCCTGCGGCTCGGCGCTCGGTCCAGCCGCCGGTGGCTGCTGGCTCGGACCCTGCAGATTCATCGACCCCGAATCCAGCGGAGCGATGCCGGACACTTTCGACGTACTCGTGAACGGACCGAAGGGGCCCGGCGCCGGATAAGCGTCGTCCTCGTCGTCGTCGATGTCGTCGTGCATGCCATCCTGATCCGACGCCTTGAGGCTCAGCCCCATGTCCATCAGCTTTCGCTTCACTTCACGAAGCGACGTCTTGCCGAAGCTTCGCAGTCGAAGCAGGCCGGGCTCGTCGTACTGAACCAGGTCGCCGACCGTCTGGATATTGGCCGAGGACAGGCAGTTGCTCGATCGAACGGAGAGCTGCATGGCCGAAATCGGCATCGCCAGCTTCCCGGCGTCCGCTCCCGACGACATCGGCGCCGTTTCCTCTTCGTCGCCTTCCGCCGCGAGCGCCGAGCCGAGCTCGAAGTACTGCACAAACGGGTTGAGGTGCTTGCGAAGAATCTTCGCGGCCTCGACCAGCGACATCTCGGGCGTCAGCGTGCCGTTCGTCCAGATCTCCAGCACCAGGCGATCGTAGTTCGTTCGCTGACCGACGCGCGTGTCCTCGACGCGATACCGAACGCGCGTCACGGGCGAGTACACTGAATCCAGCGGAATCAGGCCGAGCTCCTGCTCGTCCTTGTCGCCCTTGTTTTCCTCCGCCGTCACGTAGCTGCGGCCACGCGCGACAGTCATTTCCATCTCAAAATCGACGGCGTCCGTCAGCGTGCAGAGGAGGAGGTCCTTGTTGATGACTTCAACGGACGCGTCGGACTCGATGGCCCCTGCGCGAACCTCGACCATTTCCCCTGACTTGCCCCGGACAGACACTTTGATCGTCCTGGGCGCGTCGCTGGCGGACCTAACGATGACCGACTTCACGTTCAGAACGACTTCCGTCACATCCTCCAGCACGCCGGTCAGGCTGGAGAATTCATGCTCGGCGCCCTTGATGCGGACGTGTGTCACGGCCGCGCCTTCCAGGCTGCTCAGCAGGATCCGGCGCAGGCTGTTGCCGACTGTCGTTCAGAATCCGCGCTCAAACGGCTCCACGACAAATCGACCATAAACATCCGTGCTCGCCGCCTCATCGCGCACCACGCGCGTCGGCAGCTCCAGTCCTCGCCATCGAATTCGCATTGTCTCGACCTCCCGGCACGGAGTTCACGGGCAATTGGCGCCCTTCTGCTTCCGTACCGTGGTAATCGCCCGCAGGCTTGCCAGCGCCGCGGACGATCCCAATCATTGCCGTTTATCTAATTTCAAGCCGCGACGGACCGCTCGCCGATCGACCGCCGCGCTTGCCGCGCCTTGTCATTCATTCACTTGACGGCCGGATCGCCGTCGGCTGCAACGCCTAGACGCGTCGCTTGCGCCGCGGGCGACAGCCGTTGTGGGGCAGCGGCGTCACGTCCTCGATCGACAGAATCCGCAGACCGCCGGACTGAATGCCCGACACGGCGGATTCGCGACCGCTGCCCGGTCCCTTCACGCGAACCTCAACTTCGCCGAGACCATATCGACGCGCCGCCTGGGCGGCCGTCTCACCGGCGCGCTGCGCCGCAAAGGGCGTGCTCTTTCGCGTGCCCTTAAAACCCACGGTGCCGGCCGACGCCCAGCAGAGGGTTTCGCCATTCATGTCCGTGATCGTGATCATGGTGTTGTTGAACGTCGACTTGACGTGCACGATACCACGAGACACTTGTCGCTTGATTTTCCGCTTGCCGCTTTTCGCCACCTGGACGGCTCCTTCTAGAGTTCAATCAATCAGCGGTCTGTCCGGCTCGCCGCGCGTACGCCTGACACAGCCTGCCGCTATCGCAGTTCCTTCACGCCCTTCTTGCCCGCAACCGTCTTCTTCGGTCCCTTGCGCGTTCGCGCATTCGTCTTGGTGCGCTGGCCGCGAACGGGCAGCCCCTTTCGATGGCGCATGCCGCGATAGCACTGAATGTCCCGCAATCGCGCGATATTCTGCGTGATCTGTCGTCGAAGCTGACCTTCGACCACGTAGTTTCGATCGATGATCGACGCGATGTGACTGATCTGATCTTCCGTCAGATCCTTCGCCCGCGTGTCTTCATCAATCTGTGCGTCCTTCAGGATCGCGCGGCTGAACGCCGGGCCGATGCCGTAGATGTACGTCAGCGACACCACCACGCGCTTTTCATTCGGAATGTCAACACCTGCAATACGAGGCATTCGTCAGCTTCTCCAATCCGCTCTGTTACGAAAGAGCATCCCAGTCGCGCTTTGATTTAGCCCTGTCGCTGCTTGTGGCGAGGATCCGACGAACAGATCACACGCACCACGCCCTTGCGCTTCACAATCTTGCAATTCTCACAAATCCGCTTGACGCTGGATCGAACCTTCATCGCTCACACTCCCGCTTTCATCCCGCCACGCCCATGCGCTCCGGCGGAACGCCGCCGGCTATCGGCCGTCGGTCAGTATGTCCACGCCGCTGTCTGTCACGGCGATCGTATGTTCAAAATGCGCCGACAGTCGCCCGTCGCGCGTCACCTGCGGCCAACCCGTGCGATCGCCGGCACAGACCTGACGTCCGCCGGCGTTCACCATCGGCTCGACCGCGACCACCAGGCCCGGCTCCAGCAGGAAGTCCTGCTTTCGCTGCTGGTGATCTGAGTAATTCGGAACCTTGGGTTCCTCATGCATTTCGCGGCCGATTCCATGCCCCACGAACTCGCGGACCACGCTGAATCCCGCCGACTCCACAAGCGCCTGCATCTGCGAGGCGACTTCGCTCCACCAGCGCCCCGGTCGCATCTCGGCGATCGCCAGGTCGAGCGTCCGCTTCGTGACATCCAGCAGCCGCTCCGCCTCGTCGGAAATCCGACCGACGGCGTAGGTGTTGGCGGCGTCGCCGCAATACCCCTTCAGCCGCACGCCGCAGTCCACGGCGATGATGTCGCCTTCCTCCAGGGGCCGATCGTCCGGAATTCCGTGGACGACAACCTCATTGACGCTGGCGCAAATCGCCGATGGAAAAGGAAACCTGGTACTCGGCGTTCGCACGCCTCGAAACAGCGCTTCGGCGCCGGCAGACGCAATGATCTCATCCGCCGCCTTACCCAGATCCGAGCCACACACGCCCGGAACGACCAGCTTTCGCATTTCCTCATGCACGCGATGGACAATCCGTCCAGCGTCGCGCATCAGCTCAATCTCTCGCGCGCTCTTCAGGACAGGCGTCGCCGACGAGCCTCGTTCGGCGTTCGCCGCCTTCGCCTGCTGGCGTCCCGCGAATCGCATCATGCCTTACACGCCTCTTTGATCCGCGACGCAACGTCGTCGATTTCGCCGACACCCGAAACAGAGCGCAAAAGCCCCTGGGCGCCGTAGTAGGCGATCAGCGGCTTGGTCTCGCGATGGTATGTCTCGAGTCTCTGCCGAACCACCTCCGGCGTATCATCCTTCCGGCGAAGCAGCTTCTCGCCGTTTACGTCACACGCGCCCGCTGTCTGTGGCGGACTGAACTTCTCATGATAGGTCCGCCCACAATCGGGACAGTATAGCCTACCTGTCAAGCGGGTCACGAGCTCCGCGTCATCCACCTCGAGGCTGATCACGTGGTCGAGCCGCGTTTCCGCCTCTTCCAGCCGGGTTTTGAGCCCCTGGGCCTGGGCCAGCGTCCTCGGAAATCCATCCAGGAGGAAGCCCTTTCGATCCCTGGCGCCGGCGATATGCTCGACCATCATGGTCAGGATCACGTCGTCGGGGACCAAGTCCCCCCGATCCATGTACGCCTGGGCCTTCAGCCCGAGCTCGGTTTTTTCCTTCCGCTCCGCCCTCAGAATATCGCCGCTGGAGAGGTGCAGAAGTCCAAATGCCTCGGCAATCAGGACGGCCTGCGTCCCTTTGCCGGCGCCCGGTGGACCGAGGAGGATCAGATTCACATGTAGGCTCCCTTGATTCGACCGCCACCTTCGGGGCCGAGGAAACCGCCATAATTTCGCATGATCAGGTTCGATTCGATGCGCTGCACCAAGTCGAGACCCACACTGACAACAATCAGCAGACCTGTCCCGCCCAGGAACGACGAGACGAAGATCGGAATTTCGAGCGTTGCGGCGATCACCTGCGGGACAATCGCGATGAACGCCAGGAAGCCGGCGCCGACATACGTGATCCGGGTCATCACCTTCTCAAGGTAATCCGCCGTTCGCTTGCCGGGCCGCAGCCCCGGAATGAAGCTGCCGTTGTCACGCAGCTGATTGGCCATTTCCTTGGGCTGGAACTGAACCGTCGTCCAGAAGTAGGCAAAGAAATAGACCATCGCGATATAGGTCACGACGTACAGGAAGCCGTTGCCGCTGCGGAACTCCTCCGCCATCGTCGCCCAGAAGCTGCTGCCGGGGAATACGTTCGACAGCCAGCCGAAGAACAGGCTCGGGAAGATCAGCAGACTGCTCGCGAAGATGATCGGCATGACGCCGCCGTGATTGACGCGGAGCGGCAGGTAGTTGCGGGCGCCGCCGAACATCCGTCGACCACGCATCTGCTTGGCCTGCTGAATCGGAATCCGCCGCTGACCCTGCGTGATCAGGATCGATCCCGCGACGACGGCGACGAACGCGATCAGGATGAACAGGATCTTGGCCGGGCCCATCTTGCCCTCGGCGCTGACATCCAGCGAAGCGTTCTGAATCACGTACACGACGGCCTGCGGCATTCGAGCCACGATACCCGCCATGATGATGAGGCTGACACCGTTACCGATACCGTACTCGTCGATCTGCTCGCCCAGCCACATCAGGAACATGGTTCCGGCGGTCATGCCCACGACGCCGATCACCCAGAACATCGTCGTTCCGACGAAACTGCCGCTGAAATCGGCGAATTCCGGATACACGAGCTGCTGGGCCGTGATGTACTTCAGCCAGAAGAAGGCCTGAACAATGCAGATCACGACGGTCGAGTACCGCGTGTATTCCTGAATCTTGCGGCGACCGATCTCACCTTCCTGCTTCAACTTTTCGAGCGACGGAATGACCGTGCCGAGGAGCTGGAAGATAATGGACGCCGAGATGTACGGCATGATGCCCAGGCCGAAAATCGTGCTCTGCTGCAGATTTCCACCCGTAAACATCTGGAAGTATTCAGTCAGCTGGGCGAGACCGCTGCCGGCGCCGCCCTGGCTCATTTTCTGAAAGTGCTGCTCGAGCGACGTCTGATCGATGCCGGGAATCGGCACGTAAAATCCGATCCGATAGACGGCGAGCAGGCCCAGTGTGAAATAGACCTTGTTGCGAAGGTCAGGGACTTTGAAGATGTTCAAGAATGCTGAGAGCATCGGCCAGTGTTCCTTGTCGCGAGCGGCCCGTTCGTCGCATCAATCCATCGGCGAGTTCGCGATCGAGATCACTCGTCCGCCGGGGCGTCCTTCGCCTCGTCGCCTTCGTCAGCCTTCCTGGCGGCCTTCTTTGAACCACCCTTCGGCGCGTCCTTGCCGGCGGCCTTGGCCTCCGCCTCAACCTGCCACTTCGGCTTCGCCACGAACTTCTTCTTCGGGCGATCGGCGAGCCACTTCGCCGTTCCGCCGGCGGCCTGGATCTTCTTCTCGGCGGACGCCGAGAAGCGATGCGCCTCGATGGTCATGGCGCCGGACAACTCGCCGTCGCCCAGAACCTTGACCAGGTCGTTCTTGTCGCGAATCAGACCCTTGGTCTGAAGCTCGGCGGGCGTCACGTGGGCGCCCTTCTCGAATCGCTCCGTCAGTTCCGACAGATTCACGATCTGGTATTCCGTTCGGAACACCTTGTTGCTGAATCCGTACTTCGGAATTCGGCGGAAGAACGGGAAGTTCGCGCCTTCGCCGAGCGTCATCGCCCGGTAGCCCGATCGCTGTCCCTGTCCCTTGTGGCCGCGTCCCGACGTCTTGCCCCAGCCGCTGCTTTCACCGCGGCCGACTCGCTTGCGCTTTGGTCTCGCGCCGGCTTTTTTCGTAATTTCGGTGATATTCATCTTCGAGCTACTTCTTCTTTAGTGATGGACCGGCATCTCGACACCGCGAAGCCGGGCGACCGTCTCGCGGTCCCGCAGCAGCAGCAGCGCGTTCAGCGTCGCCTTGCACAGGTTCTTGGGGCTCGTGGAGCCGTACACTTTTGTCAGACAGTCATGCACACCGGCGAGTTCAAGCACGGCGCGAACGCTCTGGCCGGCGATGACGCCTGTTCCGGACTGGGCCGGAAGGATCTTCACGCGACTGGAGCCGAAACGACCCGTGACTTCGTGCGGAATCGTTCCGCCGGTCAGGGAGACGGGCATCATGTCCCGCATGGCCCGCTTGCGGCCCTTCTCAACGGCGTTCGGCACTTCATTGGCCTTGCCGTAACCGACGCCGACGCGACCGTTCTTGTCGCCGACGACGACGAGCGCCGCGAAGCTGAATCGGCGTCCGCCTTTGACGACCTTCGAGCAGCGATAGACCTTGACGACGTTGTCGTCGTACGGCTGTCGCTCCTCCTGATTCATTGCCTGCTTATCCGGGGCTGCTGTTTGCATTCGTTTTCAGTTCCTGCTGGATCGCCATCCCGCGAACGGCGACTTAAAACTCCAACCCCGCCTCGCGGGCCGCATCGGCCAGCGCCTTGACGCGACCGTGATACTTGTAACCGTTGCGATCGAAGGCGATCTGCCGAATGTTCTGCATCCGGGCCTTCTCGGCAATGGCCTGGCCAACCACCTTGGCCGCGGCGCAGTTGCCGCCGTTCTGTCCCTTCGACTCTTTCGACATCGAGCCCGCGCTGCAAAGCGTCCTGCCGCTGAGGTCGTCGATCAGCTGCACGCTGATGTGCTTGTTGCTGCGCGACACACTCAGCCGAGGCCGATCGGGCGTCCCGAAGATTCGGCGTCGCACACGTCGCTTCCGACGCAGTTGCCGCAATGCTGTTCGCTTCTGTGCCTTCATCGTTACTTTCGCCTTATGCAGCCCGATTAACCGCCGGCGCCGGCAAACGCCTTGCCCGCCTTGCGACGAATCTGCTCGCCTTCATATCGAACGCCCTTGCCCTTGTAGGGTTCCGGCTTTCGCGCGTCCTTTACGTTCCGGGCGAACTGCCCGACCAGTTGCTTGTCGATGCCTTCGATCGTGAGCCTCGCGGGGGTTTCGTCACCCTTCGCCTGGGCCACATCGACCGTGACCTTGATGCCCTGCGGAATCGGCAGCTTCACCTGATGGGAGTAGCCGACGGTCAGGTCCAGGGAATTGCCGGACACCGTGCATCCGTAGCCCGTGCCGTACACTTCCATCTTCTGCGTGTATCCCTGCGTGACGCCGACGATCATGTTACTGACCAGGGCCCGCGTCAGGCCGTGAAACGCGCGATGCTCGCGAACGTCACTGGCCCGCTCGACACGAAGCTCGGCGCCGTCGATCGCGACCGACACGCCTTCGGGATGGGAGAAGTTCAGGTTCCCCTTCGGACCGCTGACGGAAATCACGCGATCCTTGACGTCGATCTTGACGCCGGAGGGAATTGCCAATGGTTTTTTGCCGATACGGGACATCAGTCTTCCGCTTTCGTCTTACGCGATGCGAACGGGCGCCTCGCTTAATACACCGTGCACAACAGTTCACCGCCGACGCGCTGCTCGCGGCACTTTCGATCGCTCATCACGCCCCGGCTGGTCGACAGGATCGCGATGCCCAGGCCGTTGAGCACCTTCGGGATCTCCTCGACCCCGACGAAGAGGCGTCGGCCGCCCTTGCTCTCGCGCTTCAGCTGGTTCAGCACGATTTCGCCACGCGGACCATACTTCAGCGTCACTCGGATCTTGCCCTGGACGCCGTCGTCGATCTCATCGAACCCTTCGATGAATCCCTCGTCCTTGAGCACCTGGCAGATCGCACACTTCACGTTGCTGCGCGGAATCATCACGTGCTTGGCCTTGTTCCGGGCCGAGTTTCGGATTCGCGTCAGCATGTCAGCGACAGGATCACTCCACATCGATCATTATCCTTCGGCGGTATCGCCTCGTCGTCGTCCTACCAACTCGCCTTGCGCACGCCCGGAATCTTTCCTTCGTGCGCCAGATTGCGGAAACAGATCCGACACAACATGAACTTGCGATAGACCGCTCGGGGACGACCGCACACCTGGCAGCGCGTGTAGGCGCGTACCTTGAATTTCGGCTTTCGCAACGCTTTGACGATCAACGACGTCTTGGCCATAGGGCGTCTCGCTTCCGCCGGTCCATCCGGCGATTACCTCAGTATCAGGCGGCCTTGTCCGAGCCCGTCTTGCGGAACGGAAGACCCAGTCTCTGCAACAGTTCCCGCGCCTCGCGATCGTTTCGCGCCGACGTGGCGAACGTGATATTCATTCCCTGCTGGAACGTGACCTTGTCCGGATCCACTTCCGGGAAGATCGTCTGCTCCGTGACGCCCATGCTGTAGTTGCCGCGGCCGTCGAAGCTGTTCGGGTTCAGACCGCGGAAGTCGCGAACACGGGGAATCGCGACGGCGATCAGTCGATCCAGGAACTCGTACATTCGCTTCCCGCGGAGCGTCACCTTCAGTCCGATGTCATACCCTTCGCGGAGCTTGAAGTTCGACACGCTCTTGCGGGCCTTGCACACGACCGGCTTCTGGCCGGCGATCATGGCGAGCTCCTTCTGAGCCGCCGCGATGCGGGTCTTTTCCTGAATCGCCGAGCCGATGCCCATCGAGATCACGATCTTCTCGACCTTGGGAATCGCCATCGGATTCTTGATGCCCAGCGCCTCTTTCAGGGCCGGGGCGATTTCGCTCTTATATTTTTCTTGCAGTCGCGCCATGGTCTCGACACCGACGTTATTCCTGACGGCCTGCTTAACTCACGCCGTCGGGACTTGATCTGACGGGCGGCTCACGCCGACCCGAATCCCAGTTTCTTCGCGTTCTAGCTCGCGGCCGAAGCCTTCGCCTCGTCCAGCACTGTGCCGCCGACCGTCACGCGTCGCTTTGACGTCACGCGACCTCTGGCGTCCTTTTCCGTCTCGAACCGGACCCGCGATCCGCGTCCCGTCTTGGGATCGACCGGCAGGACATTCGAGATATGAATCGGGGCTTCCTTCTGGATACGCCCGCCCTGCGGATTCTTCCGGCTGGGCCGCATGTGGCGATGGACGAGATTCACGCCCTCGATATAGACGCGATCCTTCGTCGGCTCGACGCGCAGGACCTTGCCCTGCTGGCCGCGATGCTCGCCGCTGATGACCTCAACCCGATCGCCTTTTCGTACTTTTGCCGCCATGACTCAAACCACCTCGCTCGCCAGCGACACGATCTTCATGTAACCCTTGTCGCGAAGTTCGCGGGCCACGGCGCCGAAGATTCGGGTGCCGCGCGGGTTCTTGTCGTCATCAATGATGACAGCCGCGTTCGAATCGAATCGAACATAGCTGCCGTCCGGCCGGCGGACCGGCGACTTGGTGCGCACGATGACCGCCTTGACCTTTCGTCGGGTCGACCGCTCTTTGCGGTTGTTGCCGACGTAATAGTCGCTGTTCGGCAGCGCCTTCTTGACGGCGCAGACGACGATGTCGCCCACCGAGGCCGTTCGCCGCGTGAAGCGCTTTCGGCCCGTCGATCCGCCCAATACGCGGATCACGAGCGCCTTCTTCGCGCCGGTATTGTCCGTGATGTCCAGTACGCTCTCTTGTTGAACCATCGCCCAACCGCTCCGTTATACCTGCCCCGTTCGGCGAATGATCCGCAGCAGTCGCCACGACTTGGTCTTGCTGATCGGCCGGCACTCGGAAATTTCCACGACGTCGCCGACCTGCGCTTCGTTCTTCTCATCGTGCGCGTGCAGGACGAGACGTCGCTGCATGTACTTGCCGTACTTCGGGTGCCGAAGCAGACGATCGATGCGAACCTTGATCGTCTTGTCGCGCTTGCTGGTCTCGACCACACCGATTCGCTTGCGGCGCATCGTTCGGGTCCTGGCGGCTGTCGCGGTTCCTGTTGTTGCCGTATCGCTCATAACCTGTCGTCACTCACTTAGGCCCGTCGCCGGGACGTTACGCTTTCGCCTTGCCGCTCTTCTTTGTCGAGCCGATTGATTCCATGTGGTGCTGCTTCTGCTCGATGTTTCCTTCGTTCCGCTCACTGAGCGCCGTCAGCACGCGAGCCACGTCGCGGCGGGTCTTGCCCAGCTGGGAGGAATCCTCGAGCTTCTCCGTGACGGCCTGGCTTCGAAGATCGAAGTAGTGCCGTCGGAGTCGATCCAGCTCCGTGTGCAGCTCGTCTGTCTTGAGTTCCCGCAGATCAGATATTTTCATCGCAGTATTCCCTGATCCTTACAGACTCGGAAGCCGCTTCACGAATCGACATCGATAAGGCATCTTGTGCGCGACACGCGCCAAGGCCGCCCGGGCGACGTCTTCCGGAATCTCGCCGATTTCGTAGAGAATCGTTCCGGGCTTGACGAGGGCGACCCAGTGGTCAACCTCACCTTTGCCCTTACCCATACGCGTTTCCAGCGGCTTGCCGGTGATACTCTTGTGCGGAAAGATGCGGATGAACACGCGCCCCTGGCGAGCCAGGTAGTGCGTCGCCGCCATTCGGCCGGCCTCGATCTGGCGGGCCGTGATGCGGCCGCCCTCGAGCACCTGCAGACCGAATTCGCCATAGGCGACGCGATTACCGCGGGTTGCGTTGCCTCGCGTGTGACCGCGATGCATCTTTCGATATTTGACTCGGGCCGGAAGCATGGCCATGACGAACAGTCTCCTCGCTTATGCCCTTGCCCGGCGACCACCGCGTCGAACCGGTTCCGCTTCATCCACTTCGTTGCCGTATTCGCCCTTGTAGAGCCAGACCCGGATGCCGATGGCGCCGTAGGTCGTGTAGCTCTCAGCGAAGCCGTAATCCACATGCGCCTGGAGCGTCTGGAGCGGAATCGAACCCCGCTTCTGCGTCTCCGTGCGCGACATTTCGGCGCCACCGAGCCGCCCCTTGGCGATGATCTTGATGCCCAGGGCGCCGGCGGCGATGGCCGCGTCGCACTTCATCTTGACGGCCCGGCGGAAGCTGCCGCGGCGTCGAAGCTGGGCGGCAATGTCCAGGGCGATCAGCTGGGCGTTCATGTCCGGGTTCTTGATCTCCCGGATATTGACGCTGACTTTTCGATCGATCAGGTCTTCGACCAGCTCGCGGAGCTTGTCGACCTCGGCGCCCTTGGGGCCGATGACCATGCCGGGGCGAGCCGTCGAGAGGAACACCTTGACCTCGTCACGGGTTCGCTCAATCTCGATCTTGCTGCAACCCGCGAACGGAGGCGTCCGATTCAGACGCTTGTCGATCAGGTCGCGGATCTTCTGATCCTCAATCAGGAACTCGGAGAATGCGGCCTTGGGGGCGTACCAGCGCGATCGCCAGGGCTCCGTGACGCCGATTCGAAATCCGGTTGGATGGACTTTCTGTCCCATGTGTTACTTCCTTGGTCCTTCGCACACCGTGACGACAATATGGCTCGTTCGCTTCATGATCGGATGGGCGCGACCGCGATCCTTCGGACGGAATCGCTTGATCGTGGGGCCTTCATCCACGCGCGCCTCGTGAACGAACAGCTCGCGAACATTCGCTTCCTGCTCGTCCGCGTCCGCCATGGCGGCCCGCAGCACCTTGTCCACCATCACCGCCGCACGCTTCGGGGTGAACTTGAGAAGATCCAGGGCCTCGTTGACGTGCCGGTCGGCGATCAACTGCGTCACCAGCCGCGCCTTACGCGGGCTGATGCGTGCATATCGATGAATACTGGTAAATGCAGCCTTATCCGCCATAACCCTATCCGCTCCGCGACACTCGCCGCAAAACTACTTCTTCTTGGCCTCAGTGTGGCTTCGGAAGGTTCTCGTCGGACTGAATTCGCCGAGCTTGTGGCCGACCATATCTTCAGTCACGTACACTTTATGAAAGATCTTGCCGTTGTGGACGTCGAACGTCTTACCGACGAACTCCGGCGGAATCGTGCATCGACGCGACCAGGTCTTGATCGGGGCACGCGCTCCGGCCGCCTCCGCCTTCATGACCTTCTCATAAAGGCGGGGGTCAACAAACGGTCCTTTTTTCAGACTTCTCGACATCGTCTAACGTCCAGTTCTGCCATGCCGGCCCCATCGCCGACTCGGTTCACGCCGCCATCGTGCGGCACGTGTCCTGACTACTTTCGTCGCGCCAGCGAGACCTGCCCGTATCGCCTGCTCTTGCGCCGTCGCAGGATTCGGCGATTCGATCGGTTCCGCGGCTTTCGCGTTCGACCACCCTTGGCCAGCTTGCCCGTCGGGCTGCAGGGATGACGGCCACCGCCGCTTCGACCTTCACCACCACCCATCGGGTGGGCGACGGGGTTCATCGACGTGCCGCGGTTGTGCGGCCGACGCCCCAGGTGACGCGTCCGCCCGGCCTTGCCGAGCGAGATGTTCTTGTGTTCGAGATTGCCGAGCTGACCGATCGTCGCGCGGCACTCGACGCGGACCTGCCGCATTTCGCCGGACGGAAGGACGATCGTCGCCCAGTCGCCCTCGCGGGCCACAAATCGAGCGGCGCCACCCGCCGAGCGAACGAGCTTGCCGCCCTGGCCGGCCGACATCTCGATATTGTGCACATCCATACCGATCGGCATGTCGCGAAACGCCATGGCGTTCCCGACCTTCGGCTCGACGCCCTTGCCGCTCATCACAGTGTCGCCGGCCTTCATGCCGTTCGGCGCCAGGATGTAGCGATACTCGCCGTCGGCGTACTCGACCAGCGCGATGAAGACATTGCGATTCGGATCGTATTCGATCGCCTCGATCCTGCCTTCGACGCCGTCCTTGTTTCGCTTGAAGTCAATCAGGCGATAGAGGCGCTTGTGACCGCCGCCGCGGAAGCGCGACGTCGTCTTGCCCTGGTTGTTGCGGCCACCCGTCTTGACGAGCGGTCGGCACAACGACTTCTTCGGCCGACGGCCCTTTTCCGTCAGCTCGGCAAAGTCGTTGACGCTGGCGTTGCGTCGCCCCGGCGTTGTCTTGTTGTAGATTCGTACGTCCATTGGTCTATCCAAATCGTCTTCGGCGCCAGGCCGAAGGGAGCCGCCCGTCAGCGAGCGACTCGTCGCGAATCACTGACTAGAACAGGTCGATATGATGCTCCGGCCGGAGCACAACAACCGCCTTCTTCCAAACTCTCGTCGTTCCCGCTCGTCCGCGGTAGCGCCGCGTCTTGCCTCGCTGGAGCGAGGTGCGGACACTGGCGACACGCACGCTGTAGATCTTCTCCACGGCGTCGCGGATCTGAATCTTGTTGGCCTTCTCGTGCACCTCGAAGGCGTAGGCGCCGCCGCGACCGGGTCGCGTCCGCGTCGCCTCGTGCGACGTCTTGCTCTGGTGCGTGCCCTTCTCCGTCACGAGCGGCCGCCGAATGATGTTGTAAATATCCATCGATCCGCTACTCCGACTTATTCGTCGTCAAACCACTCGACAGGGCCGCGAACGACTCCGGCGTGAAGACCAGGCTCTTCGCTCGAAGCACGTCATAGGCGTTCACGTCGGCGATCAGCTTGATGTCCACTTTCGGAATGTTTCGACCGCTCTTCACGAGATTGTCGTTCGGAGCGCCGATCGTGATCAGGGCGCTGCGCCCCGAATCCGCCGCGGCGAGCAGCCCGACCATCTTCTTGGTCTGCGGCCTGTCGAACGCCATATCCTTCAGGATCTTCGCGGAACCGGACAGCGCCTTGGCCAGGATCGCCGAATCCCGCGCCAGTCGGCGCGACTTGCGATTCATCTTCTGCGAGAAGTCTCGATTCTTCTTCGCGAAGGCGTGACCACCGCCGACACGCACAGGTGTCCGCAGATTACCCGCTCGAGCCCGGCCGGTCCCCTTCTGCCGATACAGCTTCTTCGAAGCGCCATGGACATCGCCGCGGCTCTTCGTCTGAACTGTGCCGACGCGAAGGTTGGCGCGATAAGCGACAACCGCCTGCTTCAGCAGGGAATACCGAACGCGGCCACCCAGAAGCTCCGGATCCAATCGCTCGGAACCGACCTGCTTGCCCGCCGCATCAATGATGGGAATCTCAATCATGACGACTCTACCCATCGAAAAGGGTCGCATCCGCACGCGGCGGCCGCGACCCCAATGATCCTTTTACTTCTTTGCCTTCGCTTGCGCGATAACCAGGAAACCGCCGTTCGGGCCCGGAACGCCGCCCTTGACGAGCAGCAGATTTCGGTCCTTGTCAACGGCGACCAACTTTTGATTTCGGGAAGTCACGCGATCGTGGCCCATGTGACCACTCATGCGCTTGCCCTTCTTGATGCCTCGGCCAAGACCCAGGTTTCCGTGTCCGCCGATACCACCAGAAGAACGGTGCTTCCGCTCGACACCGTGGGAATTCTCCTGACCCGCGAAGTTGTGTCGCTTCATGACACCCTGGAAGCCCTTACCGATCGTCGTGCCGACGATATCGACATGGCCCACTTCGAGATCTTCGAAGATTCCGACAGTCACGACGTCACCGGCCTGCTTGTCCGACGCTTCGACCAGTCGAATCTCGCGAACGAATCGCTTCGGCTTCGAATTGGCCTTGCGGGCATGACCGATTTCGGGACGAATGCATCGCTGCGGCTTCTTATCAAGGAAGCCGAGCTGTACAGCCTCGTACCCGTCCGTCTCTTTCGTCTTGACCTGCAGAACCGCACACGGCCCCGCCTGAATCACCGTGACGGGAATGGCATTGCCATCCGCCTCGAAGATTCGAGTCATTCCGACTTTTGTTCCCAGGATCGCCGCCTTCATCTGGCAAAATCCCTGTCCGCGGTCGACGAAACTCGCCGCCACTACCGCGCGCGATCAACACTCGCGCGCATCAAACCACATTTCCGAATGGGTTGAAGAGAAGACCAAGCAGAGGAACCAAGAAGCCCGTCTAGCGGACCGGTTCGTGCCCTACGCCTTGATCTTGACAAACACGCCGGCCGGCACGACGAGCCGGTTCAGCGCTTCAACCGTTCGCGCGTTCGGTTCAAAGATGTCGATCAGACGCCGGTGCGTCCGCATCTCGAACTGCTCACGCGATTTCTTGTCAATATGCGGACTGCGGAGCACGGTATACCGCTCGATTCGCGTAGGAAGAGGGATCGGACCGCGAACGCGGGCGCTCGTGCGCTTCGCCTGATCGACGATTTCCAGCGCAGATCCATCCAACGCTCGATGGTCGTAAGCCTCCATCCGGATGCGAATTCGATCGGTCGCCATGGGCTAATTCTTGCTCCCGTTACCGCAAACGTCGCGTTTGTGCCTTCCGCAAACGCAGACGGGCCATACTACCTACGCCGCCAACTGTGTCAAGGCGTCGTGCACGCAATCTTGAAAAATCTGTGAACACTTTGGTGATACTGCTAACCAGCCCTGCGCCAGTCGCCAGCCCTGCAACAGTGGATGGGCCACCCGCCCCACACCGCAGCCGCCCGCTCGCCGTCAGTCTTCGTAGCCAAACTTCCGAAGGAGCGCCTTCTGCTCCGACGCCGGCATCGGCGCGTAGGCCCGTGGCTCCATCGACCAGCTGGATCGCCCCTGCGTCAGTGTCCGGAGTTTGGTGGCGTACTGGAACATCTCCGCCAGGGGCACTTCCGCATGAATCACCCGATCGGAGCCGCGCATCTCCGTATCCTGAATCAGGCCCCGCCGCGAACTCAGATCGCCGCTGACGGGCCCGAAATAGTCGTCCGGGACCGTCACTTCCAGCCGCATCATCGGCTCCAGCATGACGGGCCCCGCCTTCTTCAGCGCGTCCTCGAATGTCGCCCGGGCCGCATTCTCGAAGGCCAGCTCCGTACTCTCGGACTCGTGCTGGATGGCCCCCAGGAGCGTCGCGCGAACGTTCAGCAGGGGATACCCCGCCAACGGTCCCACATAGAGGCAATCCCTGATCCCCTGCTGGATGGCGGCCAGGAACTCCGGTCTGAGCGACACATCCTCCGGCAGCTGATTCCGGAACTCGTAGGTCGTTGTGGCGCCCGCCGCCGGCTCGAATGGCTCGACGCGCAGCTTGACAGTCGCCTGCTGGGGGCCACTCGCGGTCGTAATCTCGAACTTCCGCTGGGACTCGGCCTTCGACGTGATCGTCTCCCGATAGGCGACAAGGGGCTGCCCCACGTTGACCGGGACGCGAAAGTCATTGGCCAGCTTGTAGGTCAGCACCTCCAGGTGAAGCTCCCCCATGCCGCTGAGAATCGTCTGTCCCGTGTCCTCATTGGTTCGATGCTGGAATGTCGGATCCTGCTTTTCCAGCTTTTCCAGCGCGTCGGCCAATGCGTCCTTGTCCTTGGTGTTTTTGGGCTCGACGGAGACGGACAGAACGGGCGATGGAAACTCAATCCGTCCGAGCAGGACGGGATTGTTGGGATCGCAGATCGTGTCCCCCGTCAGGGCGTCCTTCAGACCCACAATGGCGATGATTTCGCCCGGCCCCGCGTGGTCAATCTGCTCCCGGCGCTTCGCGAACATGCGAAACAGGCGGCTCACGTTTTCCTTCTTGCCCGTGTTGTGGATATAGGCCCGCAGGTTGGACTTGAAAACACCGCTATAGACGCGGATGAAGTAGAGATCCAGCGGCTTGTCGGCCACAATCTTGAAAATGTAGGCCGCCAGCGGGTCCTTCTCGCTGGGCTTGCGGATCACGGGCGTCTCGTCGTCGGCCGACTTCACGCCGGTGACGGGCGGAACGTCCAGCGGGGAGGGCAGGTAGTCGACGACACCGTCCAATAACCGCTGCACGCCGACGCGCTTGAGCGAACTGCCGCAGAAGATCGGCTGGGCGGCGTTGCTGACTGTCGCCTTGCGCAAGGCCCGCTTGATCTCGTCCACGCCGAGCGGTTCTTCGGCGAAGAACTTCTCCATCAGCTCTTCGTCATACTCCGCCGCCTTCTCCTCGAGGTGCCGACGCCAGAATTCCGCGTCATCCCTGCACTCGGCGGGGATGTCGATTTCGTCGACCTTCTCCCCCCAGTCGCCGTGGAAGCGATAGGCCTTCATCGTGAGCAGGTCGATCACACCTTCAAAGGTGCTGTCGGCGCCAATGGGGATTTGTACGGGGATCGGATCGGAGGTCAGCCGTTTGCCAATTGACTCGACGGAGGCGTAGAAGTCCGCCCCCATTTTGTCCATTTTGTTGATGAAACAGATCCGCGGGACCTTGTAGCGATCCGCCTGCCGCCAGACGGTCTCCGACTGGGCCTCGACGCCTTCCTTGGCATCGAAAACGATGATCGCACCGTCCAGCACGCGCAAAGATCGCTCGACTTCCGCCGTGAAATCGACGTGGCCGGGGGTATCGATCAGGTTGATCGTGTGATCCCGCCATGGAAACGTGACGGCGGCGCTGAAGATCGTGATGCCGCGATCCTGCTCCTGCTCGTCGAAGTCCGTCGCCGTCGTGCCGTCGTCGACGTCGCCCATCTTATGGGTCTTGCCGGCGTAGTAGAGGATTCGCTCTGTCGTCGTCGTCTTGCCCGCGTCGATATGCGCCGCAACGCCGATGTTTCGCAGCCTGGATAAGGGCGAAGTCTCAGTGTCGGATTCGTCGTCTTTCTTTTCGGCGGTGGCGGGCATGACAAGGCTCCTCGGGCAATCTCAGGCGCGTCAATCCGCGCCGGGGTTGAATGAAAAAAGTACCGCCGGGTAGCTTAGTTTGACTTTCTGGCGTTCACAACCGCCTCCTGCCGGCGGGCGCACGCCGTCGGGCGCCCGGTCGAAGCAGACGTCTTCCGATGTCCAGGGGATCAATTGAGTGGGCTCGACTGATCAGGCGGAGAGGTCGAGGGAGCGTCGCCCACTTTCTTCTTCGGACGCGATCGCGAGTACCCAAAGAGCACACCCACCAGCACAAAGATCCCGAGTACACGCGGGTCCGAAAGACTCGGGGAGTCAATACCGCCTGACGGCTGTGAGTTGAAAGGTCCGAGCATGGTCGGAATTCCGGCGCCAGGCGCGGACTCGGGGACGAACGCGTACTCACTTCCGGCGTCAAAGACAAACGAATCGCAAACCTGATCAAAGACAGACGCAAAGCGATCCGAGTCATCCGCCCTTGTGTAAAACAAGAGCGAAACCACACTTTTTCGACCGAATATCATCATCATTTTGCTATGAACTTCAGTAGCGCCCGCCACTGCCGACTTGATCCTGAAACGATGACGGAGACCGTCATCACTTCGACTCACGAATTCGATCGGTCCGGATTTCGTGACGACGGACCTGCTTGATTCCGTCCCCCCCTCCTTGAGCAATTGGTTTGTATCGAATCCGGCAAATTGGGTCACAATCGAGTCGATCTCAGCTCGCGTGAATTGTCGCTGAAGCCCATATCGAGAATTCGGCTGGACCTGAACGATCAAATAAGGGAACGTGAGCCTGGTCTCTCTGCCAATCGCGAACGCCACTTCCCATGTCGGCGACTTCTCGGTTTGCCTGAATGCAGCGGACTCTGCTCTCGCCAGCACGTCTGCGGACACCTGTGTCCAGCCGGGAGGGCCTTCAACGGTATATCCATGTGAAAGGCTGTGATAGGTATCCGCGTTCAGCGCCGAGGGAATGACCGCGACGACAACAAATGCGCCCGCGAGCATGCGAACCCCGCATTTACCTCGGCGGCGGATTGACACGTGATTCATATACGTCCCTCGAATGCGTTTCGACAAACTTCCCCGCGATGCGACATGAAGCCATCCGGCGCTCAGGCGATTCGAATCGCCGACACGGGCGAGGCGCATCAAGCGGCCCCAGGCCTTGCGATCGCCAGTGATCCCGGGGGCGAGAATCCCCGGACGCCGGCCCTGATTATGCAAACTCTCCCCGCATCCGCCGATCGCGGATTCCGAGATAGGACTCCACTGTCCGCTCAACAAACAGCGCCTGGTCGCTGTCCATCAGACCACTCAGCACCTTCCGCGTACCGCCGCCCTTCTCCGCCGCGATCAACTGATAGGTCACGCTGGTTCCGTTCTTACCCCGTGAGATCTTCTGTTTGCAGTAGAGCTGATCGATGCGCTCGACCGGCATCCGCATGGCGCCGAACCACGGCAGGGGTCGATGTTCGACGGTTAGCTCGTGACTGTCCACACGAATCTCGGTTCGATTCACGAAGCCGGCGATGGTCCAGTAGGTCAGACCGACGCCGACCGCGACATGCAGGACTGGAAACACGACCATGATACAGGGCGCATGCCCTGAGAGCGCGACGCCATACCAGAAGACCAGGAAGCCGTCCCATGCGATGCAGAAGAAGACCAGGAACAGGAACACGGGGGAGAACCAGCGCCGAACGATCCGCAATCCCTCGTGGGTCTCCTCCACCTGAATCGCCTTCGGCATCGGGACCTGCTTGTCGACAGGCCGATCGCGACGTGACCGCTCGCCGCCACCGTCATCATCGAAGACGCCGTCGAGGCTGAACAGCGCGTGGCAGGATCGGCATTTTGCCACCATGGCCTTGAGATTCATGTCCTCTGAGGAGATTGACTGGCCGCACTGCGGGCAAAACACATTCATCCGTGACACTCCACGACCTGAGGACACTTCGTCTCAACTGCGAGACGTCTCGGCGGTGTCGATACCACCCAGGTACTCACCTTCAACACGTCGATCGGGCAAACCCAAATGACGCTCGATCGCGCGCTCAATACAGCGCAGCTCCTCCGCTTCCGCGAAACAATCGACCAGACAGACGGGCGAATTATCCTCTCGTATCGCAACGAGTTCAAACGCCCCAATCAACGACCCGATCGTCCCCTCCTTCCTTCGACAATAGAGTTGCCGGATGTCGTGGACATTCACTCGAATCCGCTTTCGGAGACGGATCGGTCCAACGCGAACGGAAATGCGTTCCCCGTTGATATCGACTTCCGTCCGATTGACCAGGCCCAGTATCGCAAACACCATGATGAAGACGCCGGCGGTCGAATGCGCGCAGGTCGATAGGATCGTGAACGGCAATGTCCCGCGATGGGCCGCGCTGACGAGAATGTGAATCGTGAACCCATTCCAAACGAGACCGCCGATGATGAACCACCAGAACACGAGGTGATACCAACGGAAGACAATCTTCAGTTCCCCATCGGAAACCCACCGCCTGATACGTTTTGGCGTTTCAGGCGCCTCCCGCCCATCCTCGATCGGCTCCGACGCTCTCGCTCGAGTCGCGTCCTTGTCCAGCAACTCCCCGAGCCCGATGGAGACAGAACAAATCGAACAGCGCGCAGACATCGCGCCGATGTCGATTTCATTGGATGGGACTCTGCGTCCACAACCTGGGCAATGGACCTTCATCCGTTCAACCCTCCGTGGCGTCGGCGCTGAGGGCGCCTCGCCCTGCGCCGCAATCTCCAAGGTACTCCCCTTCGATCGTTCGACCTCGAATTCCCAGGCGCCGCTCCAGTTTCTGCTCAACGAATCGTACGAGGTCGATTTCATCGATCGCCGTGAGAACACGAGATGTCTCACCGTTCTTCATCATCGCGATCAATTGGAAGCTCTGACCATTCTTCTGTCCGCCATCACCTTCCAATGCGCAATAGAGTTCATCGATCATATCCGCAGGCAGTGTCTTCCGTCCGTGAATCGGAACCGGGCCGTGCCAGATGCGCAGCTCACCATGTTCCACGATCAGAACCGTCCAGTTCACGAATCCGGCGAGTGTACAGTAGGCCACGAACAACCCGATCCCGAGAAGCAAGACGCCCGGCAGGAGGCAGAACAGACTCATTGCTCCCGTGAGTGAACCCACGACAAACTGGATACCGCCGAGATTCAAGCCGACACAAACAGCCGCGATGAAAACCCAGATGGGCCTGAACCACGACCAGCGGATTCGCAATCGTTCGTCGGTCTCATTCACCTGGCAGTAGATTGGCTTCCGTCTCACCGCCCGCACGTAAGGCGACGCCATCGGCCGTTCGCCCCCGAAAACGCCGCCGACGTCGAAGACAGCATCGCACGCCCGACACAGCGCCGCCTTTGCGCCGTGGTTCACGTCTGCTGACGCGATTTCCTTTCCACATTGCGGACAGAATACGTTCAAAGCCGAACCTCCGGATCGCTGGCGCCGCCGAAACCACTGTTCCGCCGGATCAGGCGTCGCGTGATTCATCTCCGTCGTCGCGATCAACGGCAGCGATCCCCAGCCGTTTCGACAGCGTTTGCTCGAGACGCTGCATTTGTCTCATGTCAAAACAGCCTTCAACCAGCGTCACGTTCTCGCCGTCAACCCTGGTGGCGACCAGCTCGACGCCGCCGACGAACGAGAACAGCCCCCCGTCACTCTCACGGGTGAATACGCGCTTGATTCGTCGCGCGTCGATGATGACTGGACGACGCGTGGGAATCGGTCCAATGCGGATTGACAGCCAATGATCGTCCAATTCGATTCTTGTGCGATTGATCAGCCGGAGGACGATCAAACTGAGCAGGATCAGCCCCGCCACGACGTGAACGAACACCAACGGCCTGGAAATCCAGGGCGTCCCGTCCAGGTAACTGCTGAAGAAAATGCCGAAGAAAATGGCTTCCCAGACGCCAGCCACCAACAGCAACGGAAGGCCGGCCGGTTTCCTCCATCGTGGGGCGATCGTCAGGCTCTCATCCGTTACGTTGGCGCGGGTTGGATTCGACGCGCGTCGGGGAGACGCCCGTCGCTCCGGATCTGCGGCGTCGCGTTGTCTCGGCGCCTCATTCTGGAGCGCCTCGATGAGACCGACGGTCTCGTGGCAATCTCGACAAACGGCAACCATCGACTTGATGTCAATTCGATCGCCCGTTAATCGGGACCGGCAAACTGGACAAACGATGATCATATTGACCGCCTGGCCTCCGCCTCGCGTCGACGACGAGGAGCGCAACACGCTACGCGCCAATATCCTCCACGTACTCATCCGCCACACGACGCGGCCGCAGGCCCATGCGGGCTTCCAGTTGTTGTTCGACGAAGCGCGCGTGCCCGATACGGCTGAATGACTCGAGCTGTCGAACCTCGCCCGTGTGGAAACGCGCCATCAGGTCAAATGCATCCGCGTCACCAGCTTCCCGCCCTTCCGCCTTGCGACAGTACAACTGTTCGATCGAATCAATGGGGATCGAGTCACCGGACATGACGGGGATCGGTCGATGTCGAATACGCAGCAGGCCTCTCTCGATTGTCACGTCCGTCCAGTTGATGCACCAGATCAACGCGCTGATTGCCATCAGCAGACCGACACCGAGGAAGCCGAGCCCCATCACAAAGGGCCAGAAGTCGGCGTTGTCCGCAATCGCCCGTCGACAGGCCGCGCCCCCCGCGAATGTCATCGCGCATCCAAAGAAGCCGAACGGAATCAGGGAGAGAGAAAACCAGCTCCATCGGATGGTGAGTCGCCGGCGCCCCTTCCAGCACCAGAAGAAGAAGGGGCGCGACACCGGAAAGCGGATCAACGGCGCCGCGAAGACAGGTTCGCCGCCAAAGCAGAAGACTTCGGCGCACGATCTGCAGACCGCGACCTTCAACACGTCGTTGATATCGTCGTTCGGGATTTTCCTGCCGCAGTGCGGGCAAAAGGCGTTCACGTCCCTGGCCTCACTCCTCGCTTCAGCGATATCTAAACTCTATCTGAAACTCTCGCCGACAACCCTTATAATCCGGCTTTGTCTTCATACGAGCACCCGCGGGAGCGAACGCATGATCATCGACGTCCATACACACCTGAACAACTACCATGAGGATCGCGTCCGCTCGATTACCGAGTGTCTGGACAACCTGCAGGAGCAGATGGAGGCGAACGCTGTCGGCTACGCGCTCGTCCTGACCTCCTACAAAGTCACGGAACATCGCCCCTCCACGGCCAGCGTCATCGAGGCCACGACGGACTACCCGCACATCTCTGTCGTCGCAGGCATCAGCTACCTGAATTACAAGGAGCGCGACCTGCGAGAAGTCAGCGACTACATGCAGGACGGACTCGTCAAGGGTCTGAAGCTCTACCCCGGCTACGAGCCATTCTATCCGCACGACAAGCGATGTCAGGTCATCTACGAACTCGCCGAGGAATACGACGTGCCCGTCATGGTGCACACGGGCGACACCTACACGCCGAAGGGCAAGGTTCGATTCGCCCATCCGATTCACATTGACGACGTTGCCGTCGATTTCCCGAACGTCAAATTCGTCATCTGTCACCTGGGCAACCCCTGGATCCGCGACTGCATGGAAGTCGTCTACAAGAACGCGAACGTGTACACGGATGTGTCGGGACTCGTCCTCGGCGATTTCGAGGATCGTTTCGAGAAGTTCATGCTCGGCCAGATTCGCGAAATGATTCTCTACGCCGGCGAACCGGCCAAATTCCTCTACGGAACAGACTGGCCCATCTCCAACATGGGGTCCTACATCAAGTTCATCCAGGGACTCGGCCTGACAGACAAGGCGCTGGAAATGATCATGTGGAAGAACGCCGCCAAGCTCTTCAAGATCGAAGCCGGCGACATGGCGGACGTGAGCGATGTGGATGACGATCCGCCGACCGACGGCAAGAAGAAGCCGGTCTTCAAGGACTAAACAAGTCCGTGCAATCCCTCGTAGGTCGGGTCATCGACCCGACATTCGGCCCCCAATCTCGGCGCGAGAGAACAAACGGCGCGTGCGACGTCGGCGTGAATCAGCGCCACGGCCCGGGAATCACTGTCGGACAACGCTCGCATGACCAAAGAAACCATGGATTTTTCCGGCGATTTTCCCCCGAGGCTCATGCAATAACCTCGTCCCCGCCGCGTTAATCTCCGTTTTTCCGCGATTTTCGAGCGACTCGACTCCACGACCCTGTTTCCACCCGGCGACGCCGAAACGCAACGTCCGCAGCGCGCTCACGCGGCGCGCGTTATCGATCGTTTCATTCCTGTAACACGCCCGCGCGTCACGTCCTTTACACCACCCCGCCGCCCCAACGTCAAATTTCGACGCGTGTCTATCCGCCCGGCGCCGACGTGAGTCGGGCCTGAAGTTTGGCGGTGTCAGAAATGACGCCCTTTGCAAGAGGAGACAGAACGATGAAACGCTTCGCTTCCCTGATCCTGACGCTTTCCCTGGCGCCGGCGACTTCGCTCTTCGCGGCCGACGCCGTTGCCACCAGCATCGCCACGAACGGCGGCTCAAGTTCCTCGACGGCCTACGCGTCGGGCAATGGTTCGGCCCAGTCCCACGCCGCAGCGACGAACGGCGGCCGCGCCATCTCGAACGCGACCGCGATTGGCAGCCGACGCGGTGAGGCGATCAGCACCTCCGTCGCCACGGCCGATCGCGGTCTTGCGATCAGCAACGCAAACGCCCGCGCCAACGCCCGCTTCGGCGGACGCTCCCTCGCCGTCAGCGACAGCATCGCGGGCACAGTCGGCGGTGTCGCCATCAGCAACAGTGACGCAAACGCCTCCTCGCGGTTCGGCGGCCGCGCCATCAGCCGCTCCTCGTCGATCGCGCTGAGCACCTACGGCACGGCCGTCAGCGACAGCCGCGCCAACAGCCGCGGCCGCTTCGGCGGTGAGGCGATCGCCGAGAGTGATTCCCTCGCCGATACAGACGGCGGCGTCGCGACGAGCAGCGTCGACGTCGATTCGGACGCCCGCTTCCACGCACGATCCCACGCGAACGGCGTTGGCGTAAGCGTCAGCGGTCCCTACGAGCGAAGCCGGGCCAACGTGCGGGCTTCCAGCCGGGCGACGCGATTCGGTAACAGCCGCGTCAACGCCACGGCGATCGAAGTGAAGCGCGTGTACTAACCACGCCAGCCATCCGCCCCGGGGCCGATCGTGGCCCCGGGTCGGCGCGGGCGACTCGATCCCCCGCGCACACGAGAACCGGAATACGCGTCGCTCGGGTAGAGCGACAACCCACTGACAACGAATCGACTGTCTGCGAACAGTCGCAACGAAAGGAAACCCACCGATGAAAACCAACACCACGAACAAGTCGAGCGGGAACACCCTGGCGCTGACGATGGCCCTCCTTGGAATCTTCGGATTCACCGCCGCCAGCTTCGCCGGCGAGTCAACCAGCAGCGCCTCGGCCGGGGCCGGTCACAACGGTCCCGGAACGGCGACGGCCTCGGCGGGATACAGCGGAAATGGCGCGGGGATCGTGCGAACCAACACGCGCAGCGGAAACAACTTCAGCATCGGTCGCGGCGTGTCCGTGGGGATCGACGAAGACGGCCTGACGCTCAGCGCCAGCCACGCCGTCGCAACGCGAAACGGCCCGGCCATCGCGAGCAACTTCAATCTCTCCATCGGCCGTGATGGGTCCGTCTCCAGCAGCCGCGGCGTGAGCGTGGCGACGGGTGGTGAATCCCGAACGGCGTTCGCCGGCGGTGGCTCCGCGACGACACGCAGCGCCAATGTCGCGACGTCAACGGCGGGCGGATCCACGATTCGAGGCGGTCGCGTCCATGCGACAACCCGATCGGACACAACGCGACGAACCATCGCCCCCCGCCGCGTGTACCGCATCCGCCGATAGCCAACAGCAGTTCATCGTCGCGCCGGGCGGAACGCGCCCACAGCCCGGCGCGGCGACCCAGGCGGTGGGTCCTCTCAGCAACGGTCCGAACGTCATCGACGCCCGCATCAACGAATGCGGCGCCCGGGGCGCTCGGACCGTGCGTCGTTAGAGCCAGTCTTTTCGCTTGAAGTACCAGAAGAGCACGCCCGCCATGCCGAGCATGACGATCAGCACGATCCAGATGCCATACGGTTCACTCGGCGACGGCCACATCGCGACATTCATGCCATACACGCTCGTGAGCAGGGACAGCGGCAGCAGGATGCTGGCGAAGACCGTCAGGACGCGCATGATTTCGTTCGTTCGATGGGCGAGGACGAAGCTGTAGTTGTCGCGTACACCATGCAGCCGATCGCGCAGCTTATCCGTGAATTCGACGACAATCATCAGATGCTGTCGGACATGATTGAAATGAAACAACAGTGATTTGCTCATGAACGGGAAGTCGTCTGAGACGATCGCGTTGATCAGCTGGTCCTGGGCGACGGCGAGATGTCGCAGATCGGCGAGGGTCCGGCGCAACGCGGAGGCCTCGACAAGAACGGCGTCCGAGCAGTCCTTGTGCAGCGAACGATCCTCCAGTCGATCGACGTCCGTTTCGATCGTGTCGATGTAGATCAGGTAGTTGTCAACGATCTGATCGAGGATTCCGTAGAGCAGACCGCCCGGACCGTCTTCGAAAGCCCCGCGGGCGTTCTTTTCCGCACGGCGGCGCATGGCGTCGATCGCGCCGACGCCCTCGGCATGGACGGTCAGAATGAACCTCGCGCCGCAGATGACCGCCAGCTTGTGCAGGTCCTCGCCGCCGCCTTTGGAATCCCCGAGCATGCTGTAGGTCACTACAAAGGCGTAATCGTCGTAGTCGTCCACGCGCGACCGCTGTTCGCCCGCCAGCGCGTCATCCACGGCTTCGCCATCGACGCGCAGCGCCGCCGCCAGGGATTCGAGCTCGTTGCGATCGGGCGCCTCAACGTCAATCCAGAACTGCACGTCCTCGCGCTCGAACAGCGCCGAGACATCCTGGACGCTTGTCGCGCTTACATCCTGCGTCGCCGCAATCAGTTTCCACATGCCAACGGTCCCTTGGCGTCAAGAAAAACACCCGCGGCGCAGCAATCCGGAAGCGGCGCCCATCGTCGCCCACTATAACCAACGCTTCCGTCGGAAGAACAGCCAGAGCGCCGCCCCCAGGACGAACATCCCGCTGATGACCATGGCAAAGGCGTGCGGCATCTTCTCATGCGGCCAGAGCGGGATGTTCATGCCGTAGATGCCCGCGATCAGCGAGAGCGGCAGCATGATGCTCGCGAAGACCGTCAGCACGCGCATGATCTCGTTGGTCCGATCCGCGATCACGAACGCGAGATTGTCACGAACACCGTTCAGTCGATCGCGCAATCGATCGGCGAACTCGGCCACGGCCTTCAGGTGCTCGCGCACGTGAAGAAAGTCGAATTCGACATCGTCGTTCATGAAGGGAAAATCGTCCGCAAGAATCGCGGCGATCGCCTGATCCACGGCCAGGGCGAGGTGCCGGATCTCGGCCAGGGCCGATCGCAGACCCGCCGTGTCCGTCAGGATGCTGCGATCACAGTCGTCCTGAAGCGATCGATCCTCGAGTCGATCCACTTCCGACTCGCAGTAGTCCATGAACACGACGTAGTTGTCGACAATCTGGTCGAGAATCATGAACAGGGTATTGCCGGGGCCGCCCCGCAGCAGCCCCGACTGATGTCGATCGAGCCGCCGATGCACCATTTCGATCGCGCGAATCGGCTCGCGATGGACCGTGACGATGAAGCGTCTGCCGCAGTAGATTGCGAGCTTGCGCGGATCGTGTTCGTATCGATCGACGGGGCCGAGCATGCCGTAGGTCAGGAGAAACGCATAGTCGTCGTAGTCGTCCATGCGCGGGCGCTGCTCGCCCGTGAGACAGTCCTCAACGGATTCCGGATCAAGCCCGAGGATCTGGGCAATCGATTCGAGTTCGGATCGTTCCGGCGCGGACACATCGATCCAGACGACAATGTCGTCGTGACTGATCAGGTCCGGCAACCGTTCGATCGGCGCGTCCGTCGTTTCCGCCGAGTTCGTAACGATCTTGAGCATTCCGTTCGCTCCTTCCATCGTGGCGCCTTCGGCAGCGAGTCCCGTCGCCCCCCTGACGATTCAGTGCGCCGTTACGCGGCGACGCCATCACACTGGCGCCGGATTCGTCACATCGGCGCAACGCCCCCGACCAGCGTTCACTATGACAGACGTCTCCCGCGACGTACAGTCGAATTCCCTCGGCCCGGGTGTTGCGAGTTTCGCCGACAGCGTGAGTCGATGGGAGCGACGCAGGCTGGATTTGCGGCGTTGAAGCGCATATCCTGTCCGTTGGAGCGGCGACTCGCCGCAGGAGGCGATTGAGATGTCCAAGGGTGACGACAAATTCGAGCATCATTTCCAGCGCCAGCAGGATCAGCGCAAGGATCGTCTGAAGAATCTGCCCGGCGAGGACGAAGACCCGCTTCCCCCTCCAGTCGAGCCGATCCGCAGGGAGAGCGGCGAGGTGGGTCGAAACGATCCCTGCCCCTGCGGCAGCGGCAAGAAATACAAGCAGTGCTGCCTCGGCAAGGAAAAGCCGAAGAAAAAGAAGTAGTCTCCGACGCTCCGCGAAGAGGATTGGACTACGGCGCCATTGCGGCCCCGGCCACCGCGCCTAATATGCCCGCATGCCGACTCTGCTCGTCGACCTGATCTACCTCCTGCTGGCGCTGCTCATTCTGCCGACGCTTCTCTACAAAGTGATCGTGCTGAAGAAGTACCGTCGCGGCTGGGGCGATCGGTTCGGCGGTGTTCCCCGCCGCGACTGGAAACGCCCGTGCGTCTGGATTCACGGCGTCTCACTGGGTGAAATCAACGCGTCTCGGACGCTCGTCGAGCAGCTCGACCAGCTCCGCCCCGACATCGACATCGTTGTCTCCGCAACGACGGATACCGGCTTCGCCGCCGCGCGCCGGCTCTACCCAGATCGCATCGTCTTCCGCTATCCACTCGACATCTCATTCGTCGTCCGCCGCGCGCTGAATCGGATCCGTCCGAACGTCATCGTGCTGATGGAGCTCGAGCTCTGGCCGAACATATTGCGCATCGCGTCGAGTCGGGGTATCGCTGTGGGCGTCGCCAACGGCCGGATCACGGAAGAGAAGTCGATGCGTCGGTTCTCACAACCGATCGTTCGCAATGTGGCGCACGACATGGTGCGCCGCCTCGCCTGGATTGCGGCGCAGGACGGGGCCTACGCCGATCGTTTCAGGCGGCTTGGCGCGCCGTCGGATCGCGTCATCGTGGCGGGCTCGCTGAAATATGACACCGCCGTCGTCGCGGATTCGATCCCCGGCGATACGGCGCTCGCCGAAGCGATGGGCATTCGACGCGACGCCCCGCTGCTCGTCGCCGGTTCAACGGGACCTGGCGAGGAAGCGCGGCTGCTCGACGCCTTCGAACGACTTCGCGCGACACGCCCGGACCTGCAGCTGGCGATTATCCCGCGCAAGCCGGAGCGATTCGATGAAGTGGCCCGGCTGATCGAGACGCGGGGATTCATCTGCCATCGCCGGAGCAAACATCCGGATGGCGCCGCGGCCCCGCGATCGACGGACTCGACAGAGAATCCCGTCGTCTTCCTGGGCGACACGATGGGGGAACTGCGAAAGTTCTATGCGCTGGCGAACGTTGTCTTTGTGGGACGTACGCTCGTTCCGCTTGGCGGCTCCGATCTCATGGAGGTCGCCGCCCTCGCTAAACCACTCTGCTACGGTCCCTACATCGAGAACTTCGAGGACATTGATCGACAACTCATCGACGCTGACGCCGCGATCAAGGTCGCGGACGCGTCGGAGCTGACCCACACAGTCGAGGGATTCCTTGCGTCTCCCGGCGACGCCGACAAACGGGCCCAACGCGCGCGGAACGTGGTCGTTCGCAATCAAGGCGCCACGCGGCAAATCATCGATCTGATCACGACGTCACTCGATCGTCGCCCCTGACCCGCCAACTCTCCCCGCACGCCAGTCACGTGTTATCGGAAAACCGAATGGCGATCGCGTGACTCGATGCGGACCGGTAAACGGGACCTCATCAGCGTGGCCACGCCGCGAGCTCCTCGCAGAGACTTCGAATCGTATGTTGGAGGGGTCGGCCCGCAATGATCCCGGAAGCCCTGCGCGCCGATGCGAAGGGACGATATGAGCGCCATCTTTGGAACAGCGCTGGCCGGTCTGAATCGAGCGACGCTCGGCGTTGAGGCCGTGGCGTCAAACGTCGCCAATCTCAACACGCCCGGCTATCGCGCCGTGCGCGTCGACGGCGGATCGGGCCAGGTTGAGCACCGCTCGTCCACGCCGCCGCAGGAAACAGACGAAGGCGAAACGTCGGACGTGGATCTCGCCACGGAGCTGATCGAACTGAAAAAGCAGGAACAGGCGTTCCGCGCAAACGCCACGCTCATCGATTTCGAGAATCGACGAATCGGCACGGTCCTCGACATCATCGGCTGACGCCTGCTGATCGTCTTCACGAACGCGCGGGCAACGACGCCGACGCCGTCAAATCAGTCGTTGAGATTCCAGTTGTAGTACGGCTCCCAGATCCAGCCCGGACCGGAATAGGCCAGTCGCGTGTTGAAGAAGCCGAACTTGGCGTGTCCGTCGGCGAAGGCCATCGACCACTGCGAGAACTTGAGGTGCCATCCGCGGCGCAGCGGCGAGGCGGCGCTCTGGTTCTCCGTCATGGCGCCGCGGTAAGTCTGGGCGTACATCCCCTGCTCCATCATGATGACGAATTCAGACGCCTCGCCACCGATCATGTGCCGGGAAATGCGCTTCATGAATCGATCGTGGGTCGAGTTTTCACCCGTGCCCGTGCCGAGATTGAAGTCGCCCCAGGCGCCGTTCGCGCCCTGGTAGCCGCCCATGAATCGCGTATTCATCGCGAAGCTGGTGCCATTGACCTGCCACGAGCTCTTGGTGTCGAGCGTGGGATCAAGCGTCGGCTGCGAGATGATCGACGTTCGATAGGACTTGTCTTCCGGACAGATGTAGGTGCCGATCGTGTCGTCACCGCGGGCGGTCGGGTCCACGTACTTGTTGAGCGGCCGAATCTCCGCCGGGTATTCCCAGCAGTCGTGGCGCTGGGCGCCCGGCTCAGGCGAAGGCGCCTTGAACCCACCGAAGACGTACGGCGTCATGACCATGTTGCCGACCTGGTAATGCGAATACGGCGGCAGGTCGCGGATGCCGGGATGCGTGTACCACTGAATGTAATTTCGATTGTCATCCGTCAGGTACATCGCGGTGAACGCCGCAAGCGTGCGCAGGTTGGAAAGGCACTTGGCCTTCGCCGCCTCGGATTTCGCCTTGCTGAGCGCCGGAAGCAGAATCGACATCAGCACCGCAATGATCGCGATGACGACAAGGAGTTCGAGCAGCGTGAACGCGCTGCGGCCGCGCGGCCTGACGGAGTTATGTACACGTCGAGTCACGAAGTCACCCACCTTTCCCTGATCAGAATCTGCGCCAGGATCGGCGCGAAGCGCAACGCCCCGAAGCGTTGCGGCTAAACGGCGTCTACGGCCGGCCGACTCGGTTCGGGTTCCGGCTCGTAGTACGTATCACCCGGTTTCGGCGCCGGATCGCAGACAGGACAGACGCCTCGCGCATCCGGCTTCCCAGGGGCGAAGAACCACCCCTTGCATTGAATACACTGAACGGCCAGCCAGGCCTTCTGCTCGGCGCACTTGCGGCAATGCAGCGGCGGCGCCCCGCCGGAACTTCCCAGCTCGTCCTCGTACTGCCGCGGAGTCAGCGAAAACAACTCGCCGCACGCGTCGCACTTCCACATCGTGGCGAACTCATCCGTGTCCGGAATCTCGGTGTCAGCGTCTCCGCTGAGCCAGTACCACAACAATCCGGCTGCGGCAAAGCAGACGACGACCAACGCAATCTGGGCGCCCTTCACTGATGCTCACCCCTTGATAGGATCGAACGAGACGGGTTCACTCCACCTGTTAGCCCGATTATGTCGGATTTGATCTCATAAAGTCTACACAGAAATCCGGGATTTCCGCCGCAACATCCGTCCCGGACAATCATTGCGACGTGGGACGGCTGCGGATCCGCCCGGATTCCCGCACGCGGCTCGACTCAGATGCGAAGTGACCGTGGGCCGCCGAGCGCTCGCTATCCGCCGATTCCCTCCCGAATCCACACAACAGTCTTCAGATTGAACAACGCGTGGATCAGGATGACGACGACGAGAGAGCGTGTCCGGAGATAGGTCGCGCCCAGCGCTATTCCGAAGACAAACAGGGCCGGCACCGTTTTGGCGACGCGATAGTGAATCAGACCGAACAGCAGGCTCGATATGAGCAGCCCCAGCAGCGGGGATCGCAGTCGCTTTGCGATCGACGGCAGCAGCATGCCTCGGAACAGCAGCTCCTCGACGATCGGCGCGATCACGACGGCGCTCAGGACGATCATGGCCTTCATCCAGACGGGAACGGCGGCGCTTCGAAGCGTTTCGATTGACGGATGCTCGGCCGGCTCTATGTGCAGGACCGCGTGTATCAGCCAGTCCGTCAGGTTCAGAATCCCATAGCAGATGGGCGAGATCGCGAGCGTGACACAGACGGCGATGAACAGTTTCCGTCCCGGACGCGTGAACTCAATCCCCCAGCGCTTCAGCCCCCCCTCGAATCGTCCGGCCCCGATGTACAACAACGCGGTTGCGGTCCCCATCGCGCCGAGAGCGCCGCCGATGAGCCCCGCCCCCGACGGTATGGCGGCCGTGTCCGCCGGCTGCGACGTCGGTATCGCGCCCCCTTCGATCATCCATCGCGCCAGAATGGCGCCGAGCGAGGCGAGCGTTACATAGACCCACGCGCCGAGTACGACATCGATGCGATTGAGCGTGTGGGCCGGCGGTTCAGGCAACTGAAGAACCGTCACCCACGAACCGCGCAACGTCGTACGCGTGACGACGACAATGATGACGATCAGACCCAGCGCCAGGAAGATCAGATCCGCCAACGGGACGTGTGAGAGATCGAAGTTCATGTCAGAGGATCATTCGAGTCCGGCGCCCGATCACGCAGCACAATTTGTTCGCACGCGCCGTCCCGCGGCGCCCAATGGCGCAGATCGCGTTGATTCAGCCGGCCGATCGGACGGATCCGCGCCCACGCAGTTTGAGGGCGCCGTCCGCATCCGACAATGAACGTCGAACCGTCGACGCGATGCCCTCGGCGTCCAGCAGGCAATGTCGCAACTGATCCGCGCGTGAACCGTGGGGAACGAAGTCATCCGCCGGCATGGCGAGCCGCACGAGCTGCGTCGTCGGCAGGCCCATCGTCTGCGCCGCCTCGAGCACCGCGGCGCCGAAGCCGCCGTAGGGTGAATGCTCTTCCGCCGTGATCACGGGCGCGCCCGAGGCAAAGGCCTCCGCGACCATGTCCGAATCGATCGGCTTCACGAATCGGGCGTTGACGACGCGGACATCGATCCCCTCCTTGCGCAGCGCGATCGCCGCATCCAGCGCCGGTCTGCAGGTCGAGCCGTAGGCGAGAATCGTTGCGTCCTTGCCGTCGCGAATCCTGACACTTCGCCCCAGTTCGATCGGCGCGACGCTTTCCGCCAGCGGAACGGGGACGCTCGCTCTCGGATATCGAATCGCCGAGGCGCTGTCGAGAGACAGCGCGAATCGCAGCATGTGCGTCAGTTCGTCGCCATCGCCCGGCGCCATCAGAACCATCTTCGGCAGACCGCGGAGAAACGCGATGTCGAGGAAGCCGTGATGCACGGCGCCGTCGCCACCCACAAGGCCGGCGCGATCCAGGCAGAAAACGACCGGCAGTCGCTGTAGCGAAACCTCCTGGAAGACCTGATCGAATGCGCGCTGCAGGAATGTCGAGTAGATCGCCGCAACAGGACGCATGCCCGCCTTGCACATGCCCGCCGCGATATCCACCGTCCCGCTCTCGGCAATGCCGCCGTCGAGGTATCGCTCGGGATACGCGTCCTGGAACTTTGCCAGCCCTGTCCCGTCGGGCATGGCGGCCGTCAGCGCAAAGACGCGTTTGTCTTCGTTGGCGACGTCGATCATCGCGTCGGCAAACGCCTCGGTATAGCTGCGGGCGCCGCCCTGAATCTGCACGCGCCGCCCCTCGACCTTGAAGGGCTTGGGGCTGTGGAACCGCGTCGGTTCCGCCATGGCGAAGTCAGCGCCGCGTCCCTTCTCCGTATGGACGTGGAGCAGCACCGGATGCTGCACGTCCTTCAGACCGTCGAGCAGTTCGATCAGGTGCTCGATGTCATGCCCGTCCGTCGGTCCCACATAGACGAAGCCCAGCTGTTCGAAAATCTGATGGGGAGAGACTGTGGCCTTCAGGCCTTCCTTGAGGTGATCCAGGGCGTCGAACGTCGCCTTGCCGACGAGCGGCACCTGCGGCAGGTATTTCTTGACGCGTTTCTTCACTTCCTCATAGACGCGACTCGTGCGAAACTTCGCCAGATGCTCCGCCATGCCGCCCTGCGACGGCGCGATGCCCATGGCGTTGTCGTTGAGAATCACGAGCAGCTGGCGGCGAAGCGTTCCCGCCTGATTCAGTCCCTCGAAGGCGACACCGTTGAAGATGCTCGCGTCGCCGACCACGGCAACGACGCGACTTTCGCTCTCCATCATCGTCGCGCCACGCGCCATGCCGACGGCCGTCGGTATCGCCGTCCCGGCGTGCCCCACGCTGAACAGGTCGTACGGACTCTCATCAATGTTCGGAAATCCGCTGAGACCGCCCGTCTTTCGAATCGAGTCGAAGCGATCATTGCGGCCGGTCAGGATCTTGTGCGGGTAGGCCTGATGACCGACATCCCACAAAAGGCGATCATTCAGGAAATCAAAGACACGATGCAGCGCGATCGTGAGTTCGACGATACCGAGATTGCTGGCGAGATGCCCACCCTGAGCGCTGACGACACCGATGATGCGCTCGCGAATCTCAGTGGCCAGGCTGTTGAGGTCCTCGATCGACAGCTCGCGCAAATCCGCAGGCGATTGGATGCCAGGTAAGATTGATCCCATGGTATTCGTCCTTCTTGCAGTCTCTGGATCCGCTGAAGCCGGCGTCCGGCGTCGAACAGTTCAGTGAGTTCGATCGATTACATATGTGGCGAGCCGCCTGAGGCGTTCCGCGCCCTCTCCCAGCGGCTCGATGTGTCGCAGGGCGCCATCCACCAGCAGCGCCGCCATTTCCCGGCTCGCGTCGATTCCGACCGCCGACGGATACGTCGCCTTTCCCCGGTCCGCGTCCTTCCCAGTACGCTTGCCGACGGCGTTCGGGTCACCTGTCACGTCCAGTAAGTCATCCACGATCTGGAACGCCAGGCCCAGGGCCTTCCCGTAGCCGCTCAGCGCGGCCATGTGTTTCTGATCGGCCGAGGCCGCCAACCCGCCCAGGCGGCAGGCGCACTGAATCAGCCGCGCCGTCTTACCCAAGTGGATCCGTTTTACGTCGTCGCCGTCCAGGGCTTTGCCCTCGGCGTCCAGGTCGAGCCATTCGCCGCCGATCATGCCGGCCGCGCCCGTCGCATTCGCGAGTTCGCTGACCATGGGGCCGATAGCGCGCGTGGCGCCGTAGGCCTTCGACAGCGTTTCGAACGCCAGCGCGAGCAGCGCGTCTCCCGCAAGGATTGCCGTCGATTCGCCGAACACGACGTGATTCGTTGGCCGACCGCGACGCGTGTCGTCGTTGTCCAGCGCCGGCAGGTCGTCGTGAATCAGACTGAATGCGTGCACGCACTCGATGGCGACGGCGGCGCCCATGGCCGTCTCTCGTGTTTCGCCGCAGGCCTCACAGCTCCACAGCGCCAGCGCAGGACGCAGACGCTTGCCCCCCGACAGGAGGCTGTATCGCATGGCTTCGAGGAGCTTTTCGGGGCGCACGATGCCGGACACGGCGTCGATCGCGGCGGCCAGTTCGGCGGATACTCCGGCGCCCTCGGCGACGAGCACATCGGCGATTGACTTATCCAGGGCCTCAGCCACGCAAATCCCCAACGACGCCACCTTCGGCGGCTCGTGGACGGCCGACGAGAATCGTCGCAACTACCGTCCCCAATTGACGATAGCGAGAGTCGAACGCCTCGTCCAGCGGAACCTCAGATCATGTCGGAATTATTGAAAGAAGTGAAAGACCGCGTATTCCGCCCAAAGGTCCCGCCGGCAATCGCCGACTTCGACCGACGTCCGCCGGCCCTATGCGTCCTCGGCCGGCGCGTCTTCTTCGCTGAGCGAGGCTTCCAGCGTCTGGATCCTCAGCTCCGCGTCTTCCAGCACCTTGCGGCACTTTCGAATCAGGGTCATTCCCTCTTCGAACTGCCTGATCGACTCTTCGAGTCCGATCTCACCCTGCTCGATCGCCTCGGCAATCTCCTCGGCGCGCCCCATTGCGTTTTCGAATACAAACTTACCCTTGGACATACGCCTCAACCGATCGTTTTTCGCGGCGAGCAACCCTTCCCTGGATCGCCACGTCGCGGCCTTTCGAGCCGTCCGTGCTCCCGACGCTTCCCGCCTATTGAAACAGGTCGCCCTGTCTCGAATCAACCACTCGGCTGTGGATTTCGCCATCCGCGGTCTGCGTGACGATTCGATCCCCCTCGAGCAACCCTTCAGATGATCGTACCACCTGCCCGCCGCGAAATCGACGCGTGATGGAAAATCCACGCCTGAGGACCTGTTCGGGGCTCGCGGCAATCAGCCGCGCTTCGGCTGACGCGACCTGCCGACGCTGATTCGCAATCAGGGCCGAGACAGCGCGACGCAATCGACGCTCAATCGTGATCAGCCGGGATCGCTCCGCGTGCACATGATGAACCGGAGATGCGGATTGCAGGCGCCCGGCGATCGTCGCGAGCTGGCGACTCTCGGACACGAGCGCTTCCCGCGTCACCCACAACAGTCGATGCGCCAGCCGATCGACAGCCAGCCGCCGCCGCTCAAGGACAACGACCGGTCGCGAACGCGCGAGCTTCAGCTCGACCTGCGCGATCTTTCGGCGACGCTCCGTCACCGCCCGATGCAGCGTGTATCGCAGGCGCGAGGCCATCTCATCCACGCGCTGCCCCCAGCGGCGAACGGCGCCAACGGGGTCGCGAAACCACGCCGATCTGGCCACGGCGTTGAGTCGATGACGGAATCGCTCGATCCGCTGGGCAATACCGCGTCGCATCCGACGATCAGTCTCGTCAATCGTCTGCACGATTTCCGCCAGCACGGGCACTACGAGTTCCGCAGCCGCCGTGGGCGTCGCCGCGCGCACATCCGCCACGAAATCCGCGATCGAGAAATCGACTTCGTGCCCCACGGCGCTGACGATCGGAATCTGACTCGCGGCAATGGCCCGCGCGACGATTTCCTCGTTGAAGGCCCAGAGGTCCTCGAGGGAACCGCCACCGCGCCCGACGATCAGCACGTCAACGCCGCCGATTCGCCTCGCCACGCGATTGAATTCACTGATCGCCGACGCCACTTCGGACGCCGCCCCATCGCCCTGCACGCGCACATCCTTCGTGATGACGCGAACCCTGGGATAGCGTCGCTCGATGGTGTTCAGAATGTCCTGGATCGCCGCGCCCGACGCGCTCGTCACGACACCGATCGTTCGCGGAATCGCGGGCAGCGACCGCTTGCGTTCGCCATCGAAAAGACCTTCCTTCGCGAGCTTCTCCCTGAGCTGACGAAACGCGAGCTCCAAGGCGCCAACACCCTGCGGCTGCAGCCGACTGACGTAGAACTGCACCTGGCCGCGCGGTTCGTAGACATCGATCCTGCCCGACGCGACGACGGCCAGTCCGTCCGCCATTTCGAATTTCAGGCGGGCGGCGTCCGATCGCCACATGACGCAGCGAATCTCGCTGGTTGCGTCCTTCAGCGTGAAATAGACATGGCCCGCCGACGCGCGGGAGACATTCGACAACTCACCGACAACGTGCAGTGTCGTCGGAAACGCCGACGTGAGGGCGCCGCGAATCATTGCCGTCACGCGCGCGACAGTCAGCGTGGCCGGTTCGTCGCCGCCGCCGGGTCGTCCCGCCGGCGATGTCGACGCCCGCATTCGCCCGGGATCAAACAGAGGTCGATCGCGATCGTCCGGCGAAGTCAAAGGGGCTCCTTCCAGAATCCATACTCGCGACTGTTGTCCGGATCATCGCAGACTCGCTCGCCGCGCCGCTGAAATCCACTCCTCAGATACAATCGATGCGCGTCGGGGAGCAGCACGTCGCTCCATATCCGCATCGCCGGCGCATTGGCGCGCCGGGCCTCCTCCACGCAAGCGTCGAGCAGCAGCCGACCGATTCCCCTGCCGCGATACGCCTTCAGCAGGTACATCCGGTGCAGTTCGGCGAAGCCGTCGTGCATCGTGACGCCGGCGCAGCCGACGATCTCCGTCCCGGCGCGGACGACAAAGAACGCGCCGCCGGCATCGACGTAGCGTCCGGGTATATCGTAGATATCGGCGCAGTATCCGCCGATCTCCCAGGTGAATCCGTATTCGGCAAAGACAGTCCGCACGACCTCCACGACACGCTCGGCGTCCGCCGCCTGAAAGGCGTCGACGATGATCTCTACGTCAGACGTTCCCATCAGCGGTCGTTTCACTCCCCTCGGGCGCCACGTCGACGCGCGGCGTCCGGCCGCGATCGAGCCGTTACTGACTGTCGACAGTCCCCAGGCTCACGCGCTCGATCGATGTCGCCCGGCCCGTGTCGGAATCCGCTTCGATGAGCACGCCGCACATGCGCACATCGTCTGACGCCACATCAAAAGGTGACGGCATCCCGGTGACGAACGCCCGCAACACACGGTCCTTTCGACGGCCCAGCACGCCGTCGTACGGCCCCGTCATGCCGAGGTCCGTGATGTACGCCGTGCCACGATCGAGGACGCGTTCGTCCGCCGTCGGCACATGCGTGTGTGTGCCGTACATCGCTGTGACGCGACCGTTGAGATGCCATCCCATGGCGATCTTCTCGCTCGTCGCCTCGGCGTGCATGTCGACAATGACCAGCCGCACGTCCTGCGGCACGCGGGCCAGCGCGCGATCCATCGCCTTGTACGGACAGTCGCACGGCGGTTTCATGAAGAGCCGACCCATCACCGAAATCACGGCGACTTTCGGTCCCTTCTCCGTCTCATAGACGGCGATTTCCTTTCCGATCGAGTCGGGCGGGTAATTGACGGGCCGCACGATGCAGTCGGATTTCTCCAGCACGGGGAGAATCTCGGCGCGCCGATAGATGTGATCGCCGAGCGTCATCAGGTGAACACCGTAACGCAGGAACTTGTCGTAGAGCGCTTCCGTCAGACCCGAACCATTCGCGGCGTTTTCCACGTTGGCGATGACGCAGTCGACACCCCGTTCCTTGACGAGGCGCGGCACGCCTTCCGCGACGGCGGAACGCCCCGGTCGCCCCACCACGTCGCCGATACAGAGAATTGTCAGCTTCAAGAAAAATCGACTTTCCAGCCCCGGCACATCCCGGCGACATTCGGCCGCCGGCACATCCGGAGAACGATGGATCGACACGCGGCGACACCCGCGCCCCGTTCGACGCCATCGGGTTGCGGACCGAGTATAAGTAACGCGCTTCGATTCTCAAATCGGCGTCACACAAAATTCACAGCCTGTGAGTCAGAAGTCGCCGATGGCGCGTCGGCTTTTGTCGCTCATGAGCTTACGCCGTTCGGCGCACTTCACACGATTTCACAGCGTTGACGCCCGACACGTGGCAACTTTAGCATCCCTCGGCTCTGGACTCCGAAACCCGGCACGAGGCGTTTTTCCAATGGCATTCCTCAACGGATCCGTCAGTTATTCACGATTCCGCGTCCATGGCGGTGGTCCCAAACGACTGGACGAGCATCTGCTCGACAAACTCCGCGAGCATCGCATCGGCAGCGACAAGATTCTTCGCTCCGACATGGAGGAGTCGGGCTGGATCGGTGGTCGGCACCTGCTCGATATCGAATTCGATCTCGAGAAGAATGTCCTTCTGGACTGCCTTCACTACGGGCTGCGGATTGACGCCCACAAGCCGCCCCCCGACCTGATGCGCGCCTACGAGCAGCAGGAGTTCGACGCCCTTCTCAAGGAAGCGTCGAGCGTCGGCACGCCCAAGATCTCCCGCATCAGGAAGGAGGCCCGAGAGGCCGCCAGGAGTCGCATCGAGGACGAACTGAAGGAGGGCCGCTTCCGCAGGCAGCGCCAGTTCCCGCTCTTCCTGGATACCCAGCGCGACATTCTCTACGTCTCGGCCACGTCGCCCGCCGTCCACGAACGCCTGTTGCCGCTCTTCAAGAATACGTTCGGCAAGCGTCTCGAACCTCTAACGGCCGGCGGTCTCGCCATCTCCTGGGCGGAGCATCACAACCATACGCGGCAACTGGAGAACCTGGAGCCCTCCGCGTTCGTGCCGCACCCGGAAAATGGCCTGGATTCTCCCTACTGGACGTCACACGATCCGGCGGCCCGCGACTGGCTGGGCAACGAGTTCCTGCTCTGGTTGTGGTACACGCTCGAAGAAGAGTCAGACACGCTCGAGATGGAGGACAATTCCGACGCCGCCGTCGTCTTCGTGAAACAGCTCGCGCTCGAGTGCCCCTGGGCCGAGACGGGGAAGGAGACGATCTCCTGCGACGGACCGACACGCCTGCCCGAATCGCGTCGCGCGATTCAATCCGGCAAGCTGCCGCGCAAGGCAGGCATGATGCTCTCGCGTCACGGCCAGCAATACGAATTCACGATCCAGGCGGAGACGTTCAACGTCAGTGGCGCCGCCCTTCCGAAGGTCGAGAAGGAAGATGAGGGCGCTTCGAACGGCGACGGCGCCGTGGACAGCGCGCGCGTTCGAAACGAAGAGCGACTCGAGCAGATTCGTCACATGGCCGAATCGATTGACCTGCTCTACGGCGCGTTCCTCAAGCACCGACTTCGCACGGAATGGAGCAAGACGCGCGACACGATTCGCGCCTGGCTGCGCGCCGGCGCAGGCGACAAGCGCGCCGCGACAGCCCCCGCCGCCGCGTCCCACGAAACCATCGGTGTGTAGCCAACCCGATCGGCTCGGGAGAGCCGGGGCTCTCAGCGATTGGTGGACACTCTCTCGAAGTTCACGCCGACGCGATGCATGGCGCCCTTGACGTGCACACAGTTTCGCACGACGCAAAGGACCATGGGCTTTTCAGGCAGCGCCTTGATGCATGCGATCACGACGGTGCCGTTGTGCACGTACTGATTGAACATGAAGCTGAAGCCGCCGATCGACAGGTCGTGCGTTGTGACGTCAATCTCTCGCCGCGCTCCCGACGGATCGACGATCGTCACGCGCAGCCGAGTTCGCCAGGCGTATCGATCGGATCCTCGCTTTTCGACGGTTGTCGAATCCGCGTCGGCCTGTTTCCTGAGCATCGCCATCACGCGCGCAGGGTTTTCGTGCTTCGCGGGCGATTCAGAGGCCCCGGCCTTCATGACAGTCCGCCGGGTTGACCCTGACTCCCTGCGCGACCGCGAGCGCGTCGCTGTGTCGTCGATTGCGTGATCCTTCGACATGAACGGCCGACCCTGTGACGTTCGAAATCAGCCTCCCGGCCGAACCGCGAACCCATACTGAGATCATTCCATTCGGGAATCGGATCTGCGCCCGCGAGCCTTGAGGGAAATACGGTAGGCCGCCGACGAACGCCTCGAGCCTCTGTCTCGCGTTGATCGTTATACGACTCGTGCGGAAAATACGTGTGGCATTCGGACGTTCCGCGATGCGTCGCGGCGATCCCTCGGAACGCCGGGACAGTCACGACGCCCCGCCCTGTCAGCGTCGCCCCCCGCCACTCGAAGCGGACGCATGAATGGCGATTTCCTGAATGGTCGTCTCCTTCAGAAAGGTCTGAAGATGCGTGCGAAGCTCGTTCCACTTGCGATGCCCGGCGCACGGATCGGTCCCGTCGCAGGACTTGTTGTCAAACGGACAACCCGCCCGCGCCCCCAGGAACTGCTCGAACGGCTCGACCACCTCCGCCAGCCGGAGTGTCCGCGGGTCGCGATTCAGTCGAAACCCACCGGCCCGCCCCGGCGCCGCCGTCAGCACCTCCGCCGTGACCAGCTCTCGCAGGATTCGGGAAAGGTACTTCCTCGGGATTCCCATCTCCGACGCGATCCGTTGCGCCGTCGCGGGCCCCTGATCCGGCAGCCGTGTCAGGAATACCATGGCTTTCAGCGCGTATTCGCTCGACATCGAAATCACGGCAACCCTCCTTGCAGGATGGCGGGATCTCGTATCGTCATGACGCGTTGACGCCCGTCACCAGGCGACTGGCGTCGCCGACTCCATCGACGACGCCACGGACCCCGCTCTCGAAAGCGCGCAGCGCATTGCGCGCGACTACAGATCGCCGGCGATCCGACGGAAGTGATATCCCGTGATCGCCAGCTGCGCCGCCAGCGAAAAGGCGCGCGGATGCGCCACGAGGGCCTGCGCCATGAACTTCCAGTACTGACGCCGCCCCCGACTGGCCACGCCCATCACCCACATGGAACGCACGAACGCGCGGATCTCCTGCCATCGCAATCGGACCGCCGGTCCCGACGGCTTGTAATTCCGCAGGAAAATCAGGATTCGAGCATAGTATTCCTTGGGTGTGTACAACTGCTGCACGAGCCGCCGATACCCGTCGATCAGCGTCTGCCGGTTCATCGTCGGGATGTAGTTGAGCACGGCGTCGAGGTTATTGCCCGTGCTGTTGGCAAGGATCCGCCCCTCGGCGCGCAGTCGCTTGAACAGGCCCGTCTCGGGAAGGGCCGTGAGCAGACCGACCATCGCCGTCACAACGCCCGCCTCCCGAATGAACTTCAGCTGCTGATCGAAGATGCCTGGCTTGTCGTTGTCGAATCCGACAATGAAGCCGCCCATCACTTCCATGCCCGACTTCTGTATCGTTCGGACGGCCTCGACGAGATCACGCCGCCGGTTCTGCGTCTTCGAGCATTCGGCGAGGCTCTCTTCCTCCGGACTCTCGATCCCCACGAACACACTCGTGAATCCCGCCTCCGCCATCAGGCTCAGCAGTTCGGGATCGTCGACGATGTTCAGCGACACTTCCGTGAGGAAGGTCCACTTGATTCGTCGCCGACGCCGCCAGTCAATCAGGGCGCGCAACAGCGCCTTCGCCCGCGCGCGATGCCCGATGAAGTTGTCGTCCACAATGAAGACGGAACCATCCCAGCCCGCCGCCTTCAGCGCCTCCAGCTCGGCAATCATCTGCGCCGGCGGCTTCGATCGCGGAACACGCCCGTACATCACGATGATGTCGCAGAAATCGCAGTTGAACGGACATCCCCGCGAAAACTGGACGCTCATCCGCGCATACTGCCGCATGTCCAGCAGGTCCCATCGCGGAATCGGCGTCGCCGTCAGATCGGGCTTCTCTGAACTCGCGTATTGCGGCTTCAGCGTCCCGTTCTCCAGGTCCCTGACCAGTTCATCCACCACGCATTCGGCCTCGCCGAGGACGAAGTGATCCACTTCCTGAAAGCGCTCGTGGCCTGTCGTGAACAGCGGGCCACCGCCGATGATCGTCTTTCCCTTCGATCGGCATCGATGAATCACCTGACGAACCGACGCCTCGTGGATGATCATTCCCGTGACGAAGACGTAGTCCGCCCACTCGATCTGTGCGTCCGTGAGCGACTCGACGTTCAGGTCCACGAGCCGCAGCGACCACGCGCGGGGCAGCATCGCCGCGACTGTCACCAGCCCGAGCGGCGGAAACGCCGCCTTCTTCGAGATGAAGGGCATCACATGGCTGAAACTCCAGAACGTGTGCGGTGTCTGCGGAGAAACGAGCAGGATCTTCATTGCGCGGGTACCTGAATCTGCGAACCAATCGCCGTGTCTCACGCCCGGGCCCACCAAATCGGCCGGGCGCTCGCGATGTTACACTATATATAGATGTCCGTATCGGCAATATTTCGGCGTGGCCCCGATCTTCCCGCCCCGGGGCGTGCGGGGCCCGGGATCAGCGCCGGACACTTGGCGCAAAAGCGGGCCGTTGTGTAACATTTGCATCACAGCGTCCGGGGTCGGATTCCAGGTCAATCGTCACGCGCAATCCTCCAGCCAGGCGCCAAAGGAGCCATTCGTGGCCGAAACGCAGGACAAAGTCGCCATCAAGTGCCAGTGCGGAGGGAAGTTCCGCGTCCCCGCCGCGGCGCGCGGGAAACGCATCAAATGCCCGAAGTGCGCCCAGCCGCTGGCGGTCCCGAAGTCCGCGCCGTCGGCCGTGTCGAAGCCGGCGCCGTCGGCGATGTCCGCGAAATCGCGGCCGATTCCCGCCGCGAGCGATGATCTCCTTGCCGATCTCGCGGGACATGAATCCGCGGCCCCGGGCGCCACGCCATCAAGCATGTGCCCGAACTGCACGGCCTCCATCGCCAGCGACGCGCTCATCTGCGTGGAATGCGGATACAACACCCGAACGGGCCAGCTGATGGGCGCAGGCGCCTCGGGCGACATCCCCGGCGTCAGCGCGGGCGAGGCGGCCAGGTCGCTCGGCAAGGCCGGCGCCGGTCTGCTCGGTTCGCTTGCGGGGAGCTTTGGCGAACTTGGCCTCGGCGTCACGCTCAGCGCCCTCGGCGCAATACTCGGCGGTGTCATCTGGTATGCGATCGCCAGGGGCATCGAGGCGGAGCTCGGCTGGATCGCCGTCCTCGTCGGTCTGCTGGCGGGCATCGGCATGCGCATGGGCGTCAAGGGGCAGAGTGGACTTGGGGCGCTGGTCGCGATCCCATTGGCCATCCTCGCCATCGCCGGCGCCAAGTACATGTACTTCTCGACCACACTCTCCGACGATCCGCTATACGGCAGGACGGACGAGCAACTCTACGCCGACGCGCTGGCGACATCGCTGGCGTGGGAGTCACTCGACAAAGAGCGAATTCCGCCGCGCGTCGCATTGCTGACGCCGGCGGGCGAGAACCCGAGAACCTACCAGGCGCCGATGATCGGCAAGCCGATCATGGACCTGACGGAAGAGGATTTCGCCGAAATGAGTGGCTTCCAGCCGCCGCCGACGTCTTACTACAAGGAGCGCTGCGACAAGATGGCCAACGAGGTCGCGAACATGTCGCCCTCAAAAATCCGGGAAGAGGTCGAGTCACGCGACACAGCGAGCGCCATGTTCGAAGCGTCCAAAGAGGAGAGAGAACAGTCTGCGGTCGACTCCTTCGTCGGGACGCTGGATCACTTCGATATCCTGTGGCTGCTGCTCGCTTCCGGCAGCGCGTGGAAGGCCGCGGCGGGCGCCGATGATTAACGCGAGCCCGCAAATGCCATCAGCGCTCGCGCCACAGGTCAGTCAGTCGCTGAAGAGCACATCCTGCATCGAGTACATCCCCGCCGGGCGACCGCTCAGCCATTTGGCGGCGTGCAGCGCGCCCGTGGCGAACGTGTCGCGCGAGTAGGCCGTGTGGCCGAGTGTGAGTGTCTCGCCCAGCGTCGCAAACGCGACGGTATGTTCCCCGACAACGCCCCCCAGCCGCAGGCTGTGCATGCCGATCTCGCCCGGCGCGCGGGCGCCTGTCTCGCCTTTGCGGCCATACGCGATGGACGCGGCGGGACCATCATGGACCGTGCGGCCTTCGGCGACGGCGTCGCGCAACGCGATCGCCGTGCCGCTTGGCGCATCGACCTTGAAACGATGGTGCGCTTCCGTAATCTCGATGTCGTAGGAGGCGTCGAGCGTCGCCCCGAGCATCTTCGCGACGCGGAGCATCACATTCACGCCGACGCTCATGTTCGGCGCGCTGACGATCGCGATCTCCCCCGCCGCCTTGTCGACCGCCGACCGCTGATCCGGGCTCAGCCCCGTCGTCCCCGTGACCATCGAGCGACGCGCTTCGAGGCAATGGCCCAGCCAGTGCATCGTGCCGGCGGGCAACGAGAAATCGACGAGGACATCGAAGTCCGCGAGCGGTTCATTCGCGACGATGACGCCGTTCGCGCCGATCCCCGCCAGCTCGCCCGCGTCCTTCCCGATGGAGGGCGACTTGCTGTGCTCCAGTGCCGAGACGACCTGGAGGCCGGGATCCTCGGAAGCCAGCGCAATCAGGCGACGCCCCATGCGACCATTCGCGCCGCTGATGGCCAGTCGGACCTTCGAATTCGTCGGGTTATTCGATTCAGATGACACAATCACTCCGCCTTTCTCACACGGTTCACCTGCCGCTGTCCTCGCGCTCGATCGCCGCGCAGATTGCGTCGATATCGTCCGCGACCTGCACGGGACGGTTCGCGAACGCCCGCGGCGGATCGGACGCGCAGATCCTGGCGTCCCCCGGATAGCGGTCCGTGTGATAGCCGACAGTCACGTCGGCGTCCTTCAGTTGATGCCCGGTCAGAATACACACCACGCGATCCTTCGCGCCGATCACGCCACGGGTAACGAGCTTGCGCAAACCCGCCAGGCTCGCAGCGCTCGCGGGCTCACAGCCGTAGCCGCCGCGACCGATGCGCGCCTTTTCATCGAGAATCTCATCATCCGTCACGTCGCAGACGACGCCATCCATCGCATCCAGCGCGCGAAGCGCTTTCGGCAGGTTCACGGGGCGATTGATCTCGATGGCCGAGGCGATCGTCTTCGCCTTGCGTCCGTCGCGCGTCATCGCGTCGTAGTAGGAATCGACGAGCGACTGATCCCAGTCGCCGCCATTCCAGACCAGACCGCGATTCGAGACGAGATCGTTGAGCGTGTTGGCGCCGGCGGCGTTCACGATCGCCAGGCGCGGCGTGTGCGGAATCAGGTTCAGGGCCTTCAGCTCCATGAACGCCTTGCCAAAGGCGCTGGAGTTCCCGAGATTGCCGCCCGGGCAGACGATCCAGTCCGGCGGTTCCCAGTCGAGCCCTTCCAGCACGCGATACATGATCGACTTCTGGCCTTCGAGCCGGAATGGATTCACGGAGTTCATGAGATAGAGATCGAGCCGGTCCGTCGCCTCGCGAATCCGCGCCAGACAGGCGTCGAAGTCGCCGTCGATCTGCAGCGTGAGGGCGCCGTAATCCAGCGCCTGCGAGAGCTTGCCATAGGCGATCTTGCCGGCGCCGATGAAGACGACGGCACGCATCGGATCGCCGCCATCCGTCTGCGCCAATGACGCGTAGAGCGCCAGGCTCGCGCTCGTGTTGCCCGTGGAGGCGCAGCCCACGCGGCGACGGCCGAGCCATCGCGCCATCGTGAAGGCGGCCGTCATCCCATTGTCCTTGAAGCTGCCGCTGGGGTTCATCCCCTCATATTGAAAGTGCAGGTTCCCCGCCGTCAGCGGCAGGTCCATGCGCCTGGGATCGACCTTCTGGAGCAGCGTTTGCCCCTCGCCGATCGTGACGAGCTTGTCCATCGGCGCGAACGGCAGCAGCTCCCGGAATCGCCAGACGCCGGAGAAATCCAGCGGCTCGTTCCGCGATCGCCAGCGGTCCGCGAAGAAGGAAAGCCGCCCCGGCGCCGCCAGCCGGTCCCAGTCATAGGCGACGTCCAGCAAGGCGCCGCAGGTGTCGCAGTCGTACCGCGCATCCCGCACGTCGAAGGTCCGGGCGCAGGACGGCCGGATACACTGTAGAAAAGCCCCGTCTGACATGGAGACCGATCGTATCACGCGTCCTCGCCCGCGGTCAAAACGCCCACGGGCGATTTCGCGCGAGTTGCCGTCCCCCTGATCCGCCCTACAATCGCGCCCGAAATTGGACTGAATACCCGGCGGCGCCTGCGACCGCCGCGAATGACTCGAGACATCACTGGGGACAACGCGATGAGCATCCTGGTCGACAAGAACACACGCGTCATCACGCACGGCATTACCGGCAAGGCCGGGGCTTTCCATACCGCTCAGTGCATCGAGTACGGCACGAAGGTCGTCGGCGGCGTCGTCCCCGGCAAGGGCGGCCAGAAGTCCGAGCACGGTCTGCCCGTGTTTGATACCGTGGCGGCCGCGATCAACGAGACGGGCGCGAACTGCTCGCTGATCTTCGTCCCGCCGCCCTTCGCGGCCGACAGCGCGATGGAAGCCGCCGCCGCCGGGATCAAGGTCATCGTGCTGATCACGGAAGGCGTGCCGACGCTGGACATGGTCAAGGCGACGAAATTCATCAAGGAATCAGGCGCGAAGCTCATCGGCCCCAACTGCCCCGGCGTCATCACGCCGGGCGTGGCGAAGATCGGCATCATGCCGGGCTACATTCACAAGCCGGTCGATGGCAAGGGCAAGGCCGTCGGCATCATCTCGCGCAGCGGCACGCTGACCTATGAGGCCGTGTGGCAGTGCTCGCAGCGAAACATCTCGCAGACGACGTGCGTCGGCATCGGCGGCGACCCGGTCAAGGGTCTGAACTACATCGAGCTGCTGACGATGTTCGAGGCGGACCCGGCGACGGACGCGATCATCATGATCGGCGAGATCGGCGGCACGGACGAAGAGAACGCGGCGGCCTTCATCAGGGAAAACGTGAAGAAGCCGGTGATCTCGTTCATCGCGGGCCGCACAGCGCCTCCGGGCAAGCGCATGGGCCACGCCGGCGCGATCATCTCGGGCGGCCAGGGCACGGCCGACAGCAAGATCGCCGCGCTGAAGGCGGCCGGCATCCACGTCGCGGAAAGCCCCGCCGACATCGGCGCCGCGACGGCAAGAGCGCTCGGGCTGGCGTGACGAGTGGCGAGTTTCGAGTTGCGAGTTGCGAGTGTTGAGTCGTGAGTCTTGAGTTGTGAGGCGCCGGTCGTCGGGTGGGCTACGCCCACCAAAGGCGAACCGCTTGCCGTTGATTCGACCGCTTGCGCCTGAATCCGTTCTTGACCGCTGGCGCCGGATTCCCTTCCGGCGTCCCCTCCCCGCGGGAATCCATTCCCGCAAAGGCGAACCACGGACCGCCGAATCGCATCGAATTCCGCAGGTCGGGTCATCGACCCGACAAGGATTCCCAACACTTCCGGGCGATACCGACATGTGCCACCGCTCTCAGGCGGTGCAATTGTAGGGTGGGCTGTGCCCACCACAGGCGAACCGCGGGCTCCCACATGCGCGCCCGCCCCACTTTGGGCACAGACGACCCGACAAGGAACCGCAAATCGCATGGCGATATTTGACAGTGATTCCATCGATGACTTAACGGGTAAGGCGCGGGACGCGTACAAGGCGGGACTGACAGCTGACGCACGGGCCATCCTGAGGCGCCTGGTCGAACTGGATCCGCTGGACTCGTCGCACTGGGTACTCCTGGGCCATTCGCAGATGGATCTTGGCGATCACGAGAGCGCCGCAGATTCCTTCGTTCGAGCCCTGGAACTGAATCCCGGGTCGGCGAGCGCTCTTAGTGGACTGGGGCGGTGTCATCTTGAACTGAAACGCCTCGACCAAGCGCTGGTGTGCTTCGAACGAGCCGCCGATCTCAAGCCGACTCCAGCAAAGCTGGTCCTTCTCGGCGTTGCGCAAAACAGGAACGGCGACACGCCCGCCGCCATCGAGTCACTGCAAAAGGCGCTAGAGCTGGACCCCGACTTTGACGAGGCGATGTTCAATCTCGGCGTCATCATTCGAGAGGACGATCCATCCCGCGCCGAATCGCTGTTTCGAAAGTCGATCTCGATCTCGCCGGACTATTCGCATCCGCATCGCGAACTGGGGTTTGTCCTGATTCGGTCAGGGCGGACAGACGAAGGTCGGACATCCCTCGAAACGGCAATTCGGCTGGCGCCAGATGATTTCTGGGCGCACGTCTATCTCTCGCTGAACCTGAGCGAGACTGGAGAGATTGACGAAGCGGCGTTGGAGCTCGAGCGAGCGATTGAGATTGATCCTTCAATCGAATACCCGTACGAGCGGCTTCACGAGTTGCTGCTGGAAATGGGAAAACAGCCCGAGGCGGCCAGGTGCGCCGCCGCCTTGAAAGCGCTTCGTGAGCGAAATCCAGCTGATTGATGTCAGACACTTCCGTTGCTGAGTGGCATGCCGACGCTCAACGTCGGCATGTGGGCATACCGCGCGATTGCTCGGAACACCCTCGCCATAACAACCACCAGCCCCAGACTGAGCCACCCGCGCGGGACTGAGCCGCTGGCGCCGGATTCCCTTCCGGCGCCCCTCGCCGCGGGAATCCACTCCCGCAAAGCCAATCGGTGGAGAGGGCTGTGAGCCACTGCTGAGTGTCGAGTTGTGATTGTCGAGTCACGAGTGGCCGGCTTCACAGCGCCGGCTTGCGGGCTGTTTCGCCGGCGGTGACGCGGCCGAGGATCGACGCGATTATTTGGCGTACCCTTCGCGGCCAACGCACTAGCGGGCAAGCCGACCAGTGCTACGCGCACTTCGACAGCCCGAACAAGAAAGTGCCGGCCACCGGCTCTTGCTTCACCTAGCTTGCCTTCTGATCTTCGGCCGGAACACATTTATGTGTATCGCCCTCGCATTGTCGTTTCATTTTCTCCTCACAAAGCTGAAACATGTAATTAAGATTTCTACGGGTCACTAGCA
>Ga0116152_10000149_pt1 | contig 54272 bp, 38 predicted proteins | sample AD_UKC119_MetaG_FD_89894 | JGI IMG/M metagenome (GOLD analysis project Ga0116152, IMG submission 89894) | Active sludge microbial communities of municipal wastewater-treating anaerobic digesters from Hong Kong - AD_UKC119_MetaG | ecosystem: Engineered > Bioreactor > Anaerobic > Digestate...
AACCTGATATCGAGGAATTTCTCCCTCAGTTCGCCCTGCAAAAAGAAAAGAGGAGTCTCGGCCTGATCAACGAGGATGACCTTCTCGCAATGGAAGCTTGTCAGCTGGCGTGCGATCTCCGATCCTATTGATCCGGCGGCGCCGGTGATCATTATTGTCTTCTCCGCGAGGCCTTTTTTTATCAGATTGATGTTAAGCTTTATGGGCTCACGGCCGAGAAGATCCTCAAGATCGACGCGCCTGAACTGTGGCATCCGGAGCTGGCCGGTGACCCACTTATCCACCTCGGGGGTATCGAGTACCTCGAGGCCCAGGTTGACTGCCTTCCTGATGACGCTGCTCTTCTTGTCGACATCCAGCGCCTTTATAGCGAATATGAGGCTTTCGATATTGTTCTTCTCAATGAATTTCGCGCTAAGCGCTGAAGTACCATACACGAGGATGCCGTTGATTTTCTTGCCCTGCTTGCTTTTATCGTCATCAATGAACCCTGACACGTGAAACCCGTAACGGGGATCGCTCAGTATCACCCTTTTGACCACAAATCCCAGCTCGCCGGCGCCGTAGACCAGTACATTTTTCTTGCTCATGGAGGTCCCTGTGGCAAAGCGAAAGATCATTTTGATAAAGATCCGGCCGGCGAAGAGGATAATGGATACGGTTACATAATGGATCAGGATGATGGACTGGGGTATTGCCAGAATATCGGCCCATTGCAGCCAGTTGCCAAAAAGGGAGAACAGAACCAGGACAATGGCTGAACAGGTAGTAACAACAAATACAAGGGTAATATCAGTGAGGGTGGCATGGCGAAGAAGGCCGCAATAGGATCTGAAGGCAAGGCTGAAGAGAGCATAGACTGAGGTGGCAATCAATCCCTGCCATATAAAGATATCCAGCCATTCTCCAGGTATACTGAAGTTGAATCGAAGGAGATAAGCCACCAGAAAAGCCAGAAAAACGAGGGTGAGATCAGCTGTGAACACCAGCCATCTGGGCACAGAATACCGGTTGAAGAAGTTAAGTACCTTTCTCCTTAATTTTAAGATCCATGCGGGATAAATGAATGCCATTTTTTTCTTTCCAAATGTCTGCTCAGCAGGTTGATAATCAAACGCCTCGGGTCAGATCATTTCGCTCTGCGCAAAGTATGTCCTGTTCACGTCCGGGCGTGCTTCCGCCCCGTCAGTCCCAGTACCCTTCCTGTGTAAACGACTATAATTGAGCGGAATTGCAATCGGTTTGCGTTTTTTTCTCAGCCAATTATCAAATAAGAAGGCGCCTGGTCGGACAAGGCGATGCACATATCTTTCCAAGTGTGAATTTAGTCAAAGAAACGCTCTCCGTCAAGATTGGTTTACCTCATCATCCCCAAAAAATGCGCCTTTCCACACTATTAACCACCTCTTTTCAACTGCTCAGTTCCCCTATTTGCCTTATTAACAACCAAAGAGGGTCAGTTGGTCAAATTACAGAGGATTTTGACGAACGTAACCAAAATTTTGATCTATTTTAAAATGCTTAAAATCAATGTTATCATGTTGTCCTGAGGCTTTCATGGCGTGGCCGCTTTGCAACAAATCCATCCATTCGTCGTTAAAAATTATGTGTTGGTCAAAAGAAATGATATATTTGTCAACTTTCGTCAAGATATGAAGTATACCCTTACTGCCATTCTCCTGCTGGCCACTGCTGTGCTTGGCGCTCAGACGGCGCTGACTATTGAAGGGCAGACATATACAAATTCGGATGAATACTGGACAGGGGTAGTAATTCCCCGAACCAATCCCACAACCCTAGTTTTCAAGAACAATTCAATTAGATCCACAAATACTCGCGGGTATATGCTGCAGGCAGGTGATGATGTTTTATCATCCACAAATAATAATCTTGATGGCGAGGTCATTACTGGCAATAAATTTACATGGGATGGGAATGATATGTCCTGTATAACTCACGGACTCTTTACCGGGAATAATGTTAACGCACTCATAAAGTATAATTATCTCGCCTTTGTCCCAATGGGAATTATCAGGAAATCATCCAGCAACATGAGTGACTCTGACGGTGGAATTGCCTACAATATTGTTAAAAGTGGAGCGGTTGCCATTAACCTAAAGGGAATTAGCAACATTCATATATATAATAACACCTTATATTCAGACAGGACTCCCTCTCAAACCTGGCGCGGACTGGTATATGTTTACACCAACACTGATGTTACACCATATTCTGTTTCCCATAGCACTAAAATCTTCAATAACATCTTCTACACCAAATATCAGACATATTGTATCCAGGTTGGTGATTCCGAATCTCTGACCGGATTTGAGTCCGATTATAACATATTCTATTGTGAAACAGGAGAGCCTCTATTCAGTTATTGTGGATCAAAAAAAACATTTTCAGAGTGGCAAGCTCTTGGTTATGATACACACTCCAGAGTGATCAATCCCAATTTCAAGGATTTAATAAATTTTGTACCTGCCGAAAGGCTCAATTATGGTACCAGCCTCGGATCCTCGTGGACCGAGGGTCTTTCGGTTAATGCAAAGTGGGGAACTACCAGTCCTGAGACAGCGTCGCAGAACGGCCAATGGCAGGTAGGTGCTGTTATATATAAGGCAGTGACAACGCCGGAACCCGTTCAGGTACCGGTCTATACCGGGTCGGTCATCAATAATCCAACTCCTGCACGACTTGAAATGACATACAGTCTGACTCTTGCAACCATAGTGCCCGCTACATCATCCTTCAGCGTGACAGTGAATGGTTCATCCAGGAGCGTCAGCGCTGTTTCAATATCCGGCACAAAAGTCCTTCTTACTTTATCATCCCCGGTTTCACATGGAGATAAGGTAACAGTAGCCTATTCCAGGCCGTCAACTAATCCCCTGCAGACCTCCTCGGGAGGGCAGGTCGCATCATTCGCCGCTCAGAACGTGACCAATAATATTGCCGCACCTGTACCAGTGTATGTTAGTTCAGTAATTGACAACACCTCTCCATCAGCCCTGGTTATGACATATAACATGTCTCTGGCAAACATTGTGCCGGCTGCCTCTGCTTTTACCGTAAGAGTAAATTCAACAGCCAGAACTGTCAGTTCAGTTGCTGTTTCAAGCACTAAAGTGACACTCACTCTTACAAATCCGGTTGTATATGGCGATGCTGTAACCGTTGCTTATACCAAACCCTCGACAAACTCTTTGCAGACTCCTGCTGGCGGGCAAGCCACATCCTTTACAGCCCAGACAGTGACAAATAACATCAGTGTCCCGGTCAATTCACCTCCCTTAGTAAACATATCTTCTCCCACTAAAAGCACGGGATTCATTGCCCCTGCAACCATAATTATCGATGCCACCGCATCTGATCCTGACGGGGAAATTATCAAGGTCGAATTTTTCAATGGCACTGCAAAGGTCGGTGAGCGCACCTCAGCCCCCTGGTCTTTTACCTGGAAAGAAGTGAAGGAGGGCACATACTCAATAACAGCTGCAGCGACAGACAATTCGGGTTCCAGGACTGTCTCCTCCGCCGTAACTGTAGTAGTGGAGAAATCAGCTGCGGGAATTAACCTGGCACCATCTATTGCCATCGCATCACCATTAAACAATGTCTCATTTGAAGCCCCGGCAATAATTTCACTTACTGTCAATGCATCAGATCCAGATGGCTCAATTACCAAAGTTGAATATATGGCCGGAGAGGTGATGATTGGGGAGTGCTTTGTGCCCCCTTTTAATTTTACTTTTCAGTCCGATACAGCTGGCATATTCGAGATAACAGCAATTGCCTATGACAACCTGAATGCAAGAACGACTTCAGCACCTGTTACAATCTCCTTTAGCTTAAAACGAGAATTCCCCGACCTGGCCTATCTGTACCCATCGCCAAATAATGGGGTTTTTACTGTAGAGTTTAGCCCACTCTCCGATTCTGTGAACGAAAACAGACTTATTATCAGCAGCCTGAACGGGAAGACAGTGTTTATCTGTCAGATTTCAGATGAGGAGATCAATAAGAACATTGACATATCCGATGCGGTTCCAGGTATTTATATCCTGCAAATTACAGATGGTAGCAAGACAATGACAGCCAAAAGATTCATAAAGTATTGATTTCATTTCAACTCTTGACTCTAAGACGCCATCATCTTTAACTTTGATCAGAAAGCCTTTTTTCAACAATAGTTTTCTCGTTCTGGTCAAAAATATTCTTTTGTTCTGGAATTATGGTCCTTAATTTGCATCGTTGTTTTGTCTTTAGACGATAACTTTTTATTTCAAATAATTATTGAGCCATTAATGCGTTTAGTAATTAATTTAAATCATTTAAACAGTATGTCAGATAACAGGAAACTACCGGCTTTATTCCTATTAACATCCCTGCTAACAGGTATGCTGCTCGTGATCAGCTGTATTAAAGACCCAACTTTGCCTGCCATAACCACGGACGAAGCGAGGGAAATAACAATTAATTCAGCCATCGTTGATGGTAATGTCACTGAAGACGGAGGTGCTGAAGTAACGGTGCGTGGCATTTGCTGGGGTACCGGGTCTATGCCAACGCTTGATGATAGTTTTAAAGCATCCGGTACTGGTCCGGGAGAATTTTCATGCACCATTGAAGGGCTTGATCCGAATACTGAGTATTACGCCAGAGCCTTCGCAGAAAACAGCATTGGTATTGCCTTTGGAAATGAGATAGCTTTCAAGACCGGGATAGCGCCTCCTTCCGTAACAACAGGCCAGGTATCAGAAATAATGGCAAATTCGGCTGTTTGTAGTGGTATAATCGTTTATGATGGTGGAGCTGGAATTACTGAGAAGGGAATTTGCTGGAGCCTGACTCCCGAACCAGATGTCCAAGGTTCACACACCAGCATAGCCACAGGCTCTGTGACTTATACTTGTACTCTTTCAGGTCTAACCGCAGGAACCAGATACTATGCAAGGGCTTATGTAAAGAACCAAGGAGGCATTCTCGCCTATGGGGAACAGATTGTCTTCAACACGAAATTAGCTGATATTGAAGGCAATCTATACAGTGTCGTGTATATTGGAAACCAGGTTTGGATGGTAGAGAACCTGAGAACCACCAAGTTTAATAATAATGCACCCATACCGAATATTACAGATAATACGGAATGGTTAAATCTCACAGGAGCAGCTTATTGCTGGTACAATAACGATATCCAATACAAATCAACATTTGGCGCGTTGTACAGCTGGTATACAATAACTGATGGCGATTTATGTCCTACCGGATGGCATGTGCCATCTGATGATGAATACGGGACTCTTGAAGTATATCTTGGGCTTAATCCAGATTCAGTAAAGGTTTGGGGCTGGCGTGGAACCAACCAGGGAATTCAAATAAAAAGTACCACGGGATGGGAAGATGGTGGCAACGGAACCAATACAAGTGGCTTTACTGGCCTTCCGGGAGGATTCCGATATGCAGCTCAAGGCGCATTTTATTCTTTGGGCAAACTGACATATTGGTGGTCATCTTCAGAACTTAATGCTAATGAAGGTTGGTACAGGTTAATTGACAACACCAACAATGACATATACAGAGCTACAACATCAAAAAAAGGTGGAAAATATATCAGATGCGTAAAAAATTAGGTGTGGTGTTTTTATTTGAAGGAGGTAACAAAAAAGCCTTTTCTGAGTATAAATAAAAAGAAAAAGTTGAACTGTAAATACAATATCATGAAAAAAGTCTTAAGTATTATTACAATTATTGGCATTATTGCCGTTATGGGGATGTTTCAGGGATGCAAAAAAGCTACTATCCCTGAGCTGACAACAGTGGCTGTAACTGATGTGACTCTGAACAGTGCCGTTTCAGGCGGAACGATCGTTGCTGACGGAGGAGAAGAAATTACCGAGAAAGGCGTGTGCTGGGGCACCACAGCGAATCCGACAATAGAAGGTGGTACCAAGACCCAGGATGGCACTGGATCAGCCAATTTTACAAGCAATATAGTGGGCCTTTCAGAGGGTACAACATATTACGTTCGTGCATATGCGACTAATGAAGTAGGGACTGCTTACGGTAATGAGCTTACTTTTACAACTGATGAAGTAACAGGTGCTGTACTGACAACCACGGAAGTTTCCGCATTGACTTCTGAAACTGCAGCCACAGGGGGAAATATCACTGATGACGGTGGCGGTAATATAACTGCCAGAGGAGTCTGTTGGGGCACTTCTCCAAATCCAACAGTAAATAAAACTAATGATGGGATAGGGCCCGGAGCATTCACGAGTAATATTACCGGACTATCAGACGGAACAGTTTATTATTACCGTGCATATGCAACCAACAGTTCAGGAACAACCTATGGCCAGGAGTACAGTTTCATTACTCCCGTAACAGATGTTGATGGGAATGTATACAAAACTGTAAAAATAGGCACACAAGTCTGGATGGCTGAAAACCTGAAGGTTACTAAGTTCAATGATAATTCGGAAATTGCCAACGTAGAAGACAATACTCTGTGGAGTGGCTTAACTTCTGCTGCTTACTGCTGGTATAATAATGATGAAGAGTACTTTAAACCATTATATGGTGCACTCTACAACTTCTACGCAGCGGCGACCACAAATTTGTGTCCTACCGGATGGCATGTTCCGACAGATGCTGAATTCGGCACATTAGAGCTTTATCTGGGAGTTCTTCAGACCGAAATAGAAATCTGGGGTTGGAGAGGCACTGACCAAGGGAAACAACTTAAGAATACGACCGGATGGAACGTTGACGAAAATGGCACAAACACAAGTGGATTCGCAGCACTACCTGGTGGTTACCGTTTTTATGGCGCAGGAACATTCTTTCAGCAGAGCGCTCTGGGATATTGGTGGACATCTACTCCAAACAGTGATATAAGTGGAAGATACAGGAGACTGGATGGGAATAATAATGCCATCAACAGGGGCAATGTTGAAAATCAAGCCGGAAAGTCGATAAGGTGTATTAAGAACTTATAAACTACGGCCAATTATATACTGAAGGGAGGCTCTCATTTGAGATAGCCTCCCTTCCTTTATTGACTGATTATTGATGATCAGAATAGTTTGTTATCTTTGAACCACAAGGAGATGAGATATTCTATAATCATATTACTTTTCCTGATGGTTGCCAGCTGTAAATCATACAATGATAACATGATAAAGATTATTTTCCTTCATCACAGTACGGGTTACAATGTGTGGCTGGGGAATACAAACAAATACGTGAGCAAACTCACCGGCAAGTGTGACGTTAAGACCCATATAATCAAGCACAACAGAAGAAACAAAACCAATTATATAATCGAGGAACATTTTTTCCCAAAGAGCGCGCCCTATGGATGGAATAATTATCCATACGACTACTATAATATCTGGGTCAGGAACTCGGGTACAGAACCATATCTGGAGGAGCCAACGCTTGAAATGCTGTCTTCAGAGTACGATGTAATTATATTTAAACACTGTTTCCCAGTCAGCAAGATTTCGCAGGACTCAGGCCAACCTGACATCAATTCACCTGTTAAGAGTCTCGAGAATTACAAACTTCAGTATCAGGCTCTCAAGAACAAGATGCATCAATTCCCGGACAATAAATTCATTATCTGGACACCCGCTGTGAATACGAGCTCCCTGATGAGTGAGGATGAGGCCATGCGGACGAAGGAGTTTTATAATTGGATAAAGAATGTTTGGGATGAAAAAGGGGATAATATTTTCATCTGGGATTTCTACAATTATGAAACCGAAGGAGGATTATACCTGGCTGAAAAGAACGCGAAGGCCCCTGACAATTCCCACCCGAACCAGGCATTCGCAGCAAGAATTGCACCTTTGTTCAGTAAATATATTATAGACGTTATCGAAAACAGGATTGAATAATTACCTGTGATGAAACTCTCATTATTTTCAAAGCTTCGAAAAGCATTTGACAGAACTCATGTCAAACTGCTTGAAAAATCAAGTAATCAGAAGAGAATAAATTACCTCAGACGTAAAGGAATGAAAATTGGTAAAGATTGCCTCTTTCACACGATGAGGTTTTCAACAGAACCGTATCTGATTGAGATTGGAGACCATGTGGCTATCGCCCGGGGAACGCTGTTTATAACTCATGATGGAGGCATCTGGTGTTTTCGTGATCAAATTAAGAATGGTGATATTTTCGGTAAAATCCAAATTGGCAATAATGTATTCATTGGCAATAATTGCACTATTCTACCAAATACCACAGTAGGTTCAAACTCAATAATCGGAGCAGGGAGTGTGGTTCGCGGTCAATTTCCGGACGACTCTGTCATTGTGGGTAACCCGGCAAAAGTGGTTTTCAAAATGAGTATGCAAAGACTATTCTATACCCAAAATACCGATCTTCTATTGACACATGGGCTTACTGAGAGAGAAAAAAGAATAATTATCAAGAAACACTTCGAAATTTAAACAAAAGGCCATCATTGCAGACAGCCAATTGACTGAATCTATAAATGGATGTTCCCTTATTGTTCAGGCTAAATGACGGTTAAGTCCCATTCATTGTTTTAGTTTCTCGGCTGATCATCCTTGCCTTTTCATCAGTATCAATTAGCTCTATACTCAGCCCAAACCTTGCGAGCATAAAGGCTATTCCATGATTATTGAACGCTTCTCCTGGTTGAGGAGGGACCAGTGTAATCAAACCATTGCCGGTTAATTCATTTATCTTGTCATTCAGATCTTCACATTTAAAACACAAATGGTGAAATCCTCCCCCCCGGTTCACAAAATTCAGCAACGAGGCATTGTTATCAGCTGGCTCAATAAGCTTTACGATGACACTATCAGTTTTCATCAGGAAAACCACTTTCACCTTCTGCAATGAATTAAAGACTATTTCTGTCATCTGGCTATAACCAAAGACTTTGCACCAATATTCAATAGCTTCATCCAAATTCTTAACCGCGAAACATATATGGTCAATTTTCATTACAATTAGTTTGTGTGTTCAAAATCACTGTCAATTAATTCCAGATCCCATGATAGTTTTTGACACTCGTCAATTAATGATTTGTTTTTGGAACTGAATACAAATTTCCTCTTTTTGACCAAAGATTTAATTTGTCTCTTAATGGATGAAGATAAATCGCTCCTGGTCGTATAAAAGCGAATATATGAAAATCCTTCCCCCTTGCCATAGAGTGCAAGAGAAGAAAGCATTTTCCGTATCTCTGAAATGTTGCAGCAATCCGATACCCAAAGTATATCAATTGAGTGATCGGCGTTTTTATTCAGAAAGACCAAAGCACTGAATTCATCTCCGGAATATATGAAGTATTGGCTCCTATTAGGAGAATTTTGTATCCGCCACTGAACATAGTCTTTATTCCTTGGGGGTGATATCAAATGTCTCCTTTTTTCTTGAGATTTTTCGTACCGGCTAACATGGAGTGCCAATAACTCATCAGATAGTGGACTCAATGTGATATGTGCAAGATCAGTGCAATATTTATTATATATCCCTGACAAACTATGTATTACAGTGGCGTTAAAAAATAACCTTAAGCAGGAAGGCATCCATCTTACGAACCGGGTATGATTGAAGGGTGAGATTAAGACATAATGCATAAAAGATTCAGAATTCACCTGCCATCCTGCCCTCTGAAAGATTCCAAATGAGTTTTCGTTCGGGAAAGTAATTTGCATTTCTGAAAAAGTTGCACGCTTTTTGACCAAAATATTCGCAAGACCATGCCGACGATACTCTGGCAATACAGCAAGATCAATAAACCACGCTGCTGAAAAAGTGCGACCAGTTATCATTAAATCAAAAGGGATCAACCCTGCATGTGCTATTACTTTCCCCTGGTACAGAACCACAAGTGGAATTTTATTATCAAGATAGGATGATCTGTTAAGCCAATTCCAGGATTCGATTAAAAATTTTGCTCGTTGCGGATAAGTCGATTCATAGAAGGCATGCAACAATTCGGGAGCAACCTCAGAAGCTGGTAAAATTAATACATTGTGAATTAATGTGTTGTACATTTCGGGCGAAAAGATTCTTGTTTGGAAGTCAGGCCTAATTGAAGTAATCAGCATTCATTGGGTTTCGCATTTTCATACTATTCCCTGACCCTACACAGTAACTAGTATTTTCCTTAATTCTGCCCTGGCCGTTTCTTCGCTTTTAGTCCGTAATCCCCTAAAATACTGCCAGTAAGGGCCCAGAAACAGCTTTAATTTTATTGAATCAATGGTCCCCTTTGAGACGTAATATCTTGGGACTGACATTGGATCGCAGTTAGCGCCCACACCAAAATGTGCTGTTGAAAAAGCCAGTCTGCATCCGGCACCTTTGAGAATTTCCTTTTCCCGGGCTCCAAAGTCGAGCTCTGGAATCCCGTTTGGATAGGCAAAGTATTTTACATTATAGCCGAGAATTTCACTTAATCCGTTAATTGATCCGACTATTTCTTCCTCAGAAGATTTATTGTCTTCGTTTGATAAAACTGGATGATTGAGTGTGTGGGCCCCTATGCTGATAAGGCTGTCAGTTGCTATTTCATGTATCTGGTTAATATTAAGATTATGGCGCTCAACATCGGGTTGATTGACCTGCGTTTTATAATAGGCAATAATGCCTTTGATTTGACTCAGATTCAAGGTTTTGAAAATATGCATCAGGTTGTAGGGTGTGAGCATATTCAATTTCACCCCAAGATAGGTGGAAAGTGCATTTTTCAACTTTAACTCATCGTAACACTTGATTTCCTGAAACCAAAAATTACCCTGATCAAGAATTATCTTGGGGGAAACAAATAACGTAGCCGGAATATTATGCTGTTTCAGTAATGGATATACTACATCATAAAAAGTCCTGTCCCCATCATCAACAGTTATATGACAAAAATTCGTTAGATGCTGTTCATTATAGATGTGCGATTCTAATTCAGTCGCTGAAATCAGTGTATACCTTCTCTTCAGATATATAAGAAGCTGATTCATCCACTGCTTGTCGTGAACGTCGTGAAGATTTATTACCTTATTCATTTGCTAATTGGCCGAATCAGGAATAGTTACATTTCAGGATAGCATCGGTATTTAATAACATGGCCATCAATACTTGTGAAAATCATACTTCAGAAAACCTGTTCATAGACTGACGCCGTTTGCACAGCTATCCGGTCCCAATCATATTGGGACATGTCATATTTAACTGGTTTGAAGTCAACTGCCAGTTCATAATTAAGTTTTGCAAAAAGGGATTTCTCATCTCCGGAGGTAAAGAATCTTTCCAGGGGTATATCAATCTGTTTGTTTGCAGGTATATCACTAACAATAACAGGCAACTCATAACTCATAGCCTCTAGCAGGGAGATTGGCAATCCCTCGTGGAAAGATGGAAGTACGAAAACCCTGGCATGTGTGAATAGCTGTTGAAGTTTCTCTCCTCTTATAAAACCTGTTAAGATTACTCCATTCTTTAATGCAAGATCTTTGAGTTGTCTGGAATATGTAGTCTCATGATCCGAGTCACCGGCAATTACAAGTTTAATGTCATCGTTAACCAATCTTACGAAAGCATTGATCAACAGATCAAAACCCTTCTCTCCTACGAATCTGCCCAGAGTGAAAATATAGTTTCTTGACTCAAGACCAATAGAGGTAATGTAATCAATTGTAGATGAGACTTTAGGCACCGGGACTCCATTGAATATCAGGTGAGAAGAAGCGCGGCCAAACTTTTGCAGAATTGAATCTTCAATTACCCTGGAAATAACGATTACTTCATTTGCATATTTTGAAGCGAACTTTTCGCCAATGCGCAATATTAATTTGGCAAATATGCCCCATTTTTTACGGTCATAGTCTGGCCCGTGATGAGTAAACACAACTTTTAGTCCAAGAAGCCTGGCAAATGGAGTCATAATTCCTGGTCCAATGGCATGAATATGAACAAGGTCTGCTCTATGCCTCTTTGCCCATATAATTGAAAGCAGAGTATGAATTATTGCCTCAAGGCTTTTCAAATGAGGTGCATAAAGATCTACAAGCCTGACGCCTTTAAATTCATTAATACGGTTATCCGGTGACACATAGCACGATCTTCTGATCAACACTATATCCATACCATAACGGGCCAGCCTGGGAAATAGTTCCTCACAATGGGTTTCCACACCACCCTGAATGGCAGGGATTCCTCTTGTTCCTGTGACAACAACCTTCAATCTAGAAATATCCCTCTGTTTTGATTCTGGTTTCATCGATGCCTTTTTCTAACAGGATATCGTATACATCATCAATCATGCTATAATTGCCACATAGGAAATAAAATGCAGATATGTCGATCAACTCATCTCTAATGTAATTTGTTACTCTGCCATAATAATCTCCCATGGCGTCACCAGTTGTACAGCAGGAATATTTATTCAGGTAGTGGTCTTTGTCGTACGCTTCATTGTAATACCTTATGCCATGAATAATTCTATAGTTCAACTCAGGATATGACAATATAAAGCTATGATACGGAGAGATGCCAGTACCAGTAGCTATGAACCAGTGTCTTGCTGATAGAATTGCATCAGTATCGATTGTGAAGGAACCATGCGGTGATCCCACTGATACTACATCACCAGACTTGAGGAGCTTCAATTTATTCGAGATATTTCCGTTCTTTACTTCCTTCACCAGAATTTCAATATAGTCATCATTAATACCGCTATAGATTGAATATGGACGGTCATCATCGTCCTTTATGCCAACATTTATGTGCTGCCCGGGGGTAAATATCAGGTCTTTTCTTTCGAAACGAAGTATGTAGGCAGATCCATTAAATTCACGTCTGCTAATTATCTTGTGAAAGCGCATTACGTGTAAAATTATCGAGATACAATAAGGGTTATACGTATTACTCCTCAACCAATGGGAGGTCAGGATCAGGTTTTACTCCCTTATTATCTGTAAATGGCTTCATACGTGCATAATTCAGGTCACCCTGAAGAGGATTCTGACCAACATTGTAATATGGTATTTTATCGAAATCTGGAACTTTACCTAAGAGGCTCTTGGTTTTGTTTTCAACAATCCATTGTGCAGGATGCCTTATGTACTTCTTCATCACAGGAGCAGCAGTCCCCACCATCCAACAATTTTTCGGACAGATTTTTACCAGGTTCCGGACTTTTACCGCTTGTTCACTGAACCACAGTTCCTCGAAAGTATCAAAATCCCTTATATTCCCCATACTCTCTTTCCATATCCTGTCTTCCAAACCATTACAAGGGTACACTTCACCATAGGGTTCTATGAAATAGTTTTCCATTCCTGCTTCGCATGGAAGCATCCGTTTACCTCCTCTTATGTAATTAATCAGACCCAGATTAAAAAACGCGCGTGCCCAGCTCTTGGGATTGTTTTCTTTTAGCAATTCTTCAATTAGCTCCTCAAAATGGCTAACAACAACATCTTGGTTGGTCACCTTGTTATCATCCTTATGAAAGTAGTATGAATTGTGAAAGGTAGCTGTCGCGAATTCCATCTTGAGTTTCTTTGACAATCGGTACAACCAAAGCATATCTTCAGAATTCTTATTGGACACAGTAATTCCAAAACCAATATCCTTGACTCCCATTTCGCGAAGCTTGAGCAGAACCTTAAGGCCATTATCAAAGCCTCCCGGACGTCCTCTAAGATCATCATTTGCCTGGGACAAACCTTCAATGCTCACCCTGATCCCAATTTTGGGGAATTTCTTTGCCAGCTTAATTATTCTATCATAATGCCAACCAGATGTGGAAATAACAACCCGAGGAGCTTTTGTAAACAGTACTGAGACAATATCCTCCAGATCACGTCGCTGAAAAGGTTCGCCTCCTGTTACATTGGCAAACTTAAGTGGAGATAGTTTCTCTAGATCCTTAGCTGTGATCTCTTTCCTCTCATCAGTAGGAAATTTCCAGATATTGCACATTTTACACCGCATCTGACACCGGTATGTTGTTATAATTGAGGCATCACTGGGTAGTGAAAGTTTTTCTTGTTTCATCAATTTTTCTCAGTTATTATATCCCTCTGTGTAAGTGAACAGCACTTTTATAAATGTCTGATAATTTTTCATAGTAGCGCTCTGAACTAAAGTTCAGCTGTGTATCATGTGAAATTTCATTACGGAGGAATTGATTGTTATTTTGCCATAAATTCTCAATTTTTGACCTCATATCCTGGACATTGCCTGCTTCAAATAATAAACCATTCAAGCCCGGCATTATTAATTCGGGAATTCCTCCCATATTCGATCCGAGGACAGGAACTCCCATCCATAAAGCTTCCAAAATAGTTAACGGATTGTTTTCATAGACTTCAGAAGGCAGCACCAGGAATTTCGATCCTGCGATAAGATTTCTCAACTCAACTCCTGTCCTGTGTCCCATAAATTCAACATGCTTCATTCTGTTTCCTGCAATCAGTTCTTCCTCCATAGGGCCAGTTCCTATTATCTTCAGGTTGTATACTCCTAAAGCAGATGCAGCCTCTAGAAGTGTCTTGATGCCCTTCTCTGAACTTAACCTACCAACATAACAATAATATGATTGATTTGTTTCTTGGATTTCAGCCTGGCCCGGAGCGTTAACAAAATTGTGGAGAACAGTAATTTTGTCCGAATTAAAGCCACCTTGGACCATCTTGTCCTTTAAAAATTTACTGGGTGAGATAAACCTGGCAGTCAAGTCATCAAGTTTCGAAGAATTCCAGTGTCTGGCCTCAAAATACGCAACAAGGCTGGCATAAAGATTATTTTTAATACATCGTTTCCTGATGACACTCCACTTCTTCTCAAGGCAAGCCTCACAAGGCTTGCCGTTGCTTAAAAACAAATAAGCTGGGCATACTAGCTTATAGTCATGCAAGGTCCACACTACAGGAATTTTCTTTTTTTGACAGATAAATGCGATTACTGGTGATAGTTGGGAGTGTATATTGTTTAAGTGAACCACATCAGGTCTAAAATCATCTAGTAACTGTGTGAACTTTCCCCTAACCTCTGATGCGCCAAAGGGTCTAACCAATAAAGATATCAGGCCTTTAAGGCTTCTCCTGTTAAAATCAATATGACTTGGAAAATAGCTTTCATATTTCGAAGTCAGGTTGGATGGATGATGCATTGAGAATAAAGCCACATCATTGCCCTTGGAAGCAAGCAGTTTCTCAAGTTCAATCGTATAGATGCAATCGCCCCCACGTGGGTAATAAAACTTATTTACAAGCAACACCCTCATAGCCAATGTATTCTGGAAAGAAAAAGTTGTGACAACATAAAAAACTATTTTCTGATAACGTTTTCATAACGAATCACTCCATTTTATGTCTTTCTGATTTTAACAAATTCCCATAAAGATTAATCAAAGACTGGTAATAGCGGTTTGAAGAATATTTATTTAGTGCATCAGCTGAAATTTTGCTTCTGTCAAAGCTACTATGATCCTCCCATATAGATTTAATCTTTAGCCTTAATTCATCTGCATTCTCCGCCGTAAACAGAATCCCATTGAAGCCAGGCTTGATCAACTCCGGGATTCCGCCAATGTCTGAACCTATAACTGGAGTGCCCAAACATAATGATTCCAGGATAATCAAAGGATTATTTTCAAACCAGTTTGATGGAACTATCATAAATTTTGAACCTGAAATTATTGTTCTTAATTCTTTGCCGGTTTTATATCCCAAAAATTCAACATTACTGTTTTTCCCGACAGCGATCAATTTATGTTCAAGAGGACCTGCACCAATTATTTTAAGTTTGTAATCTGGTAATTCTGCGGCAGCTTTTAACAATAGATCAACCCCCTTTTCCGGGCTTAATCTTCCGACATAACAGTAATATTCCTCTTTTGTGCCGGGATCAACTGTCAGGTTTTTCGAATTAACAAAATTGTTCAGGACTACTATCTTATCTTCAGTAAAGCCTCCCTTAATCATTTTTGTTTTTAAGAAAACACTGGGCGAAATAAAAAGGTCTGCTATCTTGGTTAACTTGTCAGGGTGCCAGAATCGCGCCTCAAAGTATGCAACCAGACTGGCCATTAGATTACGCTTAATACATTTCTTGCTTACTACGCTCCATTTTTTTTTATAGCATGCTTCACACGGTCTCCCCTCACTCATTAACAGATATGCCGGGCAGACCAATTTATAATCGTGAAGAGTCCAAACTACAGGAATCTTCTTCCTGTAACCCAGACTGGCAATAATGGGGGATAATTGAGAATGTATGTTATTAAGATGTATTATATCCGGTTTAAAATCATCCACTAGTTGATTGAAGCGCTTCCTGACCTCGAATGACCCAAAAGGCCGGATCAGGAGGTTAACAAGACTTTTTAGATTTCGTCTGTTAAAATCAACATGACTTGGGAAATAATCAGAATATTCAGAAGTCAGATTTGATGGGTGCTGCATTGAAAACACCGCCACCTCATGACCGTTATCCTTAAGAAGTTGCTCAAGTTCGATTGTATAGATACAATCACCTCCCCTGGGATAGTAGAATTTATTTGCCAGAAGAATTTTCATACAGAAGTTTTTTTATAAAATCACTAAATCCAAGGATTGTGGATGGTGGTTGTATATCAGTCTTGTTCTCTTTATGGAAATATCCGAATGTTCCCGAACCAAAATGTCCACCAGAGATTCTAAAATGTGTTTTGCTTTTTTCCATTAATTGTCCAAAAAAACTGAACTCAATCCCATTATCGGGAGGTAATTCCACCAAGACATCAGGTAACCTGTCTTGAAACTCTCCATGGTAAAAGTCTTCAGACTTCTCTATCATAATAGGTTTTGGAATTTCACCGGAGTTTAATGTGGATACAAGTTCGCGGAACGCAGCTTCTTTTGTTGGTTTATCAGCTTTTTTGACTTTTTCGCCAAAATTTAGTCCTACATAAGGTTTTTTACCCGAAAATAAATCATCAGTGTAGCAGACTGAATTAATTTTATCGATCATATAATCTGATTTCTTCAGTTTTCCAATCCCTTTAACCCTTTTAAGAGATGCGGCTATTTTATCTAATAACTTGAGCCGTGACAGGATTGAAATTACTATAGTTTTCAGTATTTGAATACGCCTGGAAGAGGCTGTCTCATACTCTTTCTTAAAAATCAATAGCCCGGCTTTTCTAAGGTACTCATTAAGGTTAATCAAGTTGAAAGGTCTTTGACTGAAACCATGGTCACTTATTAAGAGCACAATATCTTCGCCTTTCAGTCTCTTTATCAGAGAACCAATTCTATCATCAAAGTCCCTAAGCAGCCTCGGGATACAGTTCGAAAAATAATCATCTTCTTCGTACAGAGGGTCACTTCGGTCATAATACCTCCATGTATAATGCTGCAATCTGTCAAGTGTGGTGAAAGTCACAAACGCAAGATCAAATTGATCTTTTGCCAACTGATAATCAAATTCTTTCCACAACCTATCAGTGTCAGTGAAAATTTTCTCCATTTCAGCCTTTAAACTAACTAAATTGGAGATTGCACTGTATCCTCCCAAAACATCCGGATACAATGAATCGGTATTCTCGGGAAATATCGAATGATCACCTTCAATAAAGGCAGGCCCGCTTTCCATTATTCCGTTAATCTGCCAGGCGGGATAAGCCAAAAATGGATTAATAACAAGACACTTGAGGCCGCGATCTGAATAATGGTCCCAGAATGTTTTTCCTTTTAATACAAATCCATGTGTTGATCCAAAATCGTCAACACTCTCAACATAATCCTTTCCTCTTATAATTCCATGCTCAGCAGGATTCAGACCCGTAAATATGGTCGTCCATGCAGGAACCGAATCTGCAGGAAAAACGGACTCAATTGAACATAAAATTCCTTCTGCCCCAATCTTTCTAAAATTTGGCAAAGAATCGATATGTCGGTCGATTATATTCTTATCAAGGCCATCAATCCCTATTATCGTGACCATCTACGTTCAATATTTTTAATATCGTCTTAATTGCGTTATTGAAAGGGCCATTGTTATCGATAATATAACCGCTCCCCAGCTCTTTTATTATATCCCTGTATACTTTATCCCTTTCTTTCAGGTAAGTTAAACCAGGTATATCATTTTTCCGGCTTAAAGCTACTTCAGGCCTGACGGAAATAAAAAAGACTGCATCAAATTGATTGCAGATACGGATAAACTTTTTGTAGATCAATGTATCCGACAGGTCGCCGAAATTAACAGTCTGATCAGCTATAAAATCAATCACAAACCTGTCAATAATAACCGTATGTTTATCGATGGCTCTTATCTTCCTTAATACTGGGAGAATCTGGAATAGATAATCTATGGAAAAAAGTGTCAGCAAAGTGAATTTCACAATTTTGTTTCCTGACAATTTCTTTTTTCTCATCTGCCATTCATTGTATTCAGAAGCAGAAATCTTGTTATAATCACCATCATGTGAAATAGTTCTCTTTTTAAACCCTCTGACCAGGAATCTTGCTAATTTCGGAGAATATCGCGCCCATATTCTTTCAGAATCAATATTTAATTCCGCCAGATGTTCTTCGATCTGGGTAATCAGAGCAGTTTTCCCGGATCCATCAATACCTGTCAGATAAATAATCATTGGCTTCAAGATTAGTAACCAGATCCTTTAAGACGCTATTCCAGGAAAATTGAGATGCGATTCCCCGATTGGTACAGGGAGTTTTCAATATTTTGTCTGAATGAATCTTCAAATCACGAAAATCGTTTAAATAGACAAAACAACCGGTCTGCTTAAAATGATCTGGCAAACTACCAAAAGGAGTTGTGATTACAGGAAGGTTGCAGGCCATTGCTTCAAGGACAGAAAGTGGAAATTCAATGGCTGAGTGATCATTCTTAACAGGAAAAATATAAACATCAGATAATTGATACAGTTCTTCGATATTTTCAATATAGGTATCCCGTATATCAATCCCACTTTTTATTAAATCATCCCTTAATGTAACTTCCACGTTAGTGCTGGTACTTCCGACAATTAGAACATAGTTATGGTTCTCAACAAGGGCTTTCATTGATTCTATATTTCTTCCCTTATTCAGATGACCTATGTGCAAAAAGACTCTGTCATTCAGATTAATTCCATATTTGCTTCTCAACTTTACCTTAATCTCTGCTGATACAGGTTTAAACCGGTCCAGATCTACCCCAGTCTTGCAGAAAACTGGATCTATTCTAAGTAATTTAAAGTAATTGAAATCACGTCGAGAGAAGACAACAACCCGAGATGGTCTGAGCAGTTTTATTAGAACTTTCCCAAAAAATCCATGCTTTCTGCGTTGAAGGTTTATTAATATCGCTCTTTCCTGCTTTGCAGTTAACTTTAATAGGTACAATCTGATAAAACTAGCCAAAGTGCCTGAAGCAAGTGGTGAATAGACTATCAATTGAGGAGCATAATTTCTAATCTCGCCATAAAACTTCAGTGATTTAAAAGACCTTCGCGATACATGTTTTGAAGTAACTAATTGATTATCTGCCTTACTTGCATAAAATTTGAAATCCGAAAAATGATTTTCAATGAAGTCGACAAATGCATAGTTGAATTTTTTCATTCCTTCATCAATGGGAAATGACAAATCTTCTGTGATGAATACTATTCTTTGATTATACATTGAATGCTCGATCATATTGGCACTACTTGCAAGGCTTATAAACTCATGTTCTGTTTAAACAGTTTTGTAAAGATCAACAAATTCTTTACCCATTCTTTCAATAGAAAAATTACTCTCAATCCTCTCTCTCCCTTTTTGTCCCATTGAGGCAGTAAGATTTTTATTATCAAGAAGTTTTCTTATAACTGAGACTACCATTTTAACATCACGCGGCAGGCAATAACCTGTTACCTCATCAATAATCAGTTCTCCACTTCCTCCAGATGTGTCGGTCACGATAACAGGTTTGGCCAAGGCCATGTACTCTATGAGTGAATTCGAAATCCCTTCCGAAAAAGTGCATAGCAGACCTATATCCGATGCAATGATAATTTTTTCAACATCACTCTGCCTGCCAGTTAAAACCACATTCGAAATGCCTTCAGTTTTAATGCGTCTGTCAATTCTTTCCCAGTCTGGTCCGCCCCCTACGCCCATAAATGTAATATCACTCCTGATTTTGTTGATTTCAGAGGCAACGTCCAGAAAGAGATTATAATCCTTGAATCTTGAAAATGTCGCGACCATAACTACTACATATGAGGTTTTTATACCAAGCTCGCCGCGAATTTGCGTTAAATTATATTCCTGATGAAATCTTTCAAGTCTCACACCATTATAAATTACCCTTGCCTTTTTACTGTTGACATTAAAAGCTCTCAAGCCTGCTTTTGAATTGGATATTATCAGGTTGGAAAAAAGACAGCTCAGCCTGAAGAAAAGGTTATTGAGTGATAGAGCTTTAAAATCCCTTTTAGCTACCGTGATCATACTTGAAACCAATGGTATACCTAGTAGAATCTTTGCCGGTATTGCATAAAATGTAGTCATGAATCCCCAGGTATGAATAATATCCGGTTTAAATTCAACACATTCATCATAGAATTCTTTAAACAGACGCGGATCTCTTTTAATACCTTTTCTCTTAATCACCTTCACTTGAACATTCAAATCATAGATTTGCTTAAAGTGAACTCTTTCTTCGGTCAAAACCATGGCCAGAGAAAAGTCGGTATTTTGACGCAAATAATGAATTAACTCCATTAACCTCCGTTCTTTGCCGCCAAAACCAAGAGCCTCAATAAAGAAAAGGATTTTCATGAAAAAAAAGAATTAGGTCCGACAATGAGCAGATTAGGTGACAGTCAATTATTTAACAATTATCTTGAAATGTTTTCTGATGAATCCGAATAATTTATGAAAAGGAGCAAAAGTCCAAAATTTTCCATCTACAACAATCAGATCTTTCATAACATTAATCGTGTGAATTGTATGAATGTTTCGATTAAACTTGTTTTTGTCGTTTATGGAAATTCTCATAAATGGTATTTCATTAAATGACAACTCGTTAAGCTCTGTTACTTTATTCAGAGTAATCGATTCTCCATAATCATTTTTACAGTTTTGAGTAGGCCGGTATAGACAATTATCTGCAATTATAAAAGCTCCGGCGGATCGAATTCCATCAAGACCCCGCTTTATTGGATTTGCGGCATGAGATTCATAAGGCCCCATTAAACTATGGGAATGAAAAATGTACAACTCATAAATCTTGTTTTCCCTGAAAATGGTGCTGAAAATCCAGTACTTCCCATCAGTCCTAATTACTGTTGCATCTTCAACCGGGATATCAAGAAGATGCTTGACAAATGTAAGTGACTTTTTGTCCGGATTAAATTCGTAGCAGGATAAGTAGCCACTGCGCCTTGATTCAGGAAACACATAGATTTTGTCACCTTCATTAAATACAAACGGATAGGATATGTGACTTTTAGTATCAAGGATGACTTTTGAATGCTCCAGTTCAAATAAATCATTTAGGGACCATAAGGCAATTTTGGCATACTTTTCATTTGAATCAAATTCTTCTAATAGAATACAAATCTTATCCTCTTTTAGATCAAGAAGAAAAGGATCAGCCTGGAATTTATTAAGAGATTTCTGCGGCAGCCATTTTATGTCGGGGTCGAAACTCTTTGTCCTTATGACTTCCTTAATATCACATCTGGATATACCTATTATGAATCGCTTATAAAATAATTTATTCAAAGCTCCTTTCATTTTCATCAGCAAGTGCTACTAGAACAATTCAGCGGCCCTTAATATTATCCTCGTGTTTGGATAAAATACCAGTATGCCGGTCTCAGATTATTCGCTTTTGCTTTATTCCAGCGATAAAATCTTCCATAATAAACCATTCAGGAACGAATCTTTCCTCATGCCAGTTTAAATCACTGTCCCAAAACCCTGATGAGGTCTTATAAACATCAGAAATAAAGCCGTAGCTTACCTCCAGCAACATTATTTTTCCATTGCTCGTGATAAAGTCAAATGCGCCACTCTGGAGTTTAAGTTTTCCCGCCAGCGTAAAAGCAATTCTCAGGTACTCCAGTGGCAATCCTTCCTTAAGGAAAGTGAAATTTCCGCTGCCGGAGGCCCTAAAATCATTTTCACGTACCAATCTTTTTAATCCGAAAGCCCTTTTGCCAATGACTACCAATCGGATATCAAAAGTATTATCAGGGATGAAATCCTGAAAATAGACATATCCCTTTTCCCGTGGGAGCATTCTGTCATCATAACTTGGCGACAAAAGACGGATAATTCCTTTCAAAAACATGACCAGATCTTTTATGTCATGACTTCGTCTGAACTTTCTGAACTTATCTTCAAGTCTGTTAATCTTGTGTACCGGACTGAAACCTCTTCCAAATGATTTGCGAATAAGCCAGGAGGCCATGCTTTTGTTCCGTACTATTTTCACATTTACAGAACTTGCCCCGCCACGTAATTTGAATACTTTAGGAAAGGATGACTGTTTAACCCATTCTTTAGCTTGCCTTTTATCGTAAAATACATATGCAGGAACCAATGGTGATCCGGTTGCCTCAAGCAAGTACTTCTGGCCAACTTTGTCATCAAAATGCCAGGAAGTATTACTATCCGGGAAAACGCTCAAGCCTTTGCTTTCAAGCGAATAAACGAGCTGTTTGGCAAATAGCACTGCTCTTGTATCAGTCTGAGACCAATGCCACATAAGCCCATCGCAGTCTGAGAGCTGATTAACTATATCTGAATCATAGCAATTGACAATCTTCACGTCAATTTCATTTAACTTACAGAACCGGAGCCATTCGTCTGAAAAGGTTCCTGGCTTATGATGTATGGCTATCCTCATTTCTAAATTTTTAAGAATTTTTTGATTGAGCTTAATGAAACGTCTAAAAGAGATTCGCAATTCATAAAGCTGAACATTTTGTTATAATGTGATTTATTAATGAACAGCCGGCCAATTCCGATTCTTTTAAAGGCTCTTTTAATTTTTTTATTCTTGATCATATTTATTGGACTGAAAACAAATAGAGTTTCATCAATATTCTGATCAATATAACTATTCCAACTCTCTAACAATAGGGATTCATCAGCTATTATGTTATTATATTTCTTTATTTCTCCCAACACATTTTGACTCTCTTCAACTGTCAATCTTGAAAGAAAGTGTCTTGTTTTATGCTTCCTTATCGGTACAAGATCCCATGTTATATTATCTGACTCGGTTAGTTTCAAATTTAAGACTAATCCCAGATTTGCTGATTCAGACTCAAATTCCCTTGTGAAGAAGAAATTACCCAAACTATAGAAAATCGGTACATGATTATATATCTCAAATCCGCTTATACAATGAGTATGATGACCAACTATAACAGAAGCACCCATTTCCGCAAGAAACCTGTATTGCGCAACCATTCTGGGGCTTGGCAGACTATAGTGTTCATGTCCACCATGTATTATTACTATTACAAACTCATGTTTCTGTTTTGCCGCAATTATTTGGCGGGAACTTTCTACGATGTCAAAAGGATTTGCCCCAGGCTTAATAGACGTTGCAATAGAGAATTCGTGCTCAGCGAAGTTGAGCACAGCTATCTTTTTACCTCGTGCTTCTATGGTAAACGGCTGCCTAGCCTCATCTATAGACAAGCCAGCACCAACGGTTCTGATAGACTTTTTTTGACAAGCGATAAGTGTGCTTTGTAATCCACCTGGTCCATAATCCATTATATGATTATTCGATAATGTAACCAAACCGGAATTAAGATTTTTCAATTGGGTAAGACTACCCTCTGCTTGATGAAGATGTGGACCAGATTTAATTATGCCCGTGGAAATATTTTCGGTTACAGGACTTTCCAGATTTATGATGTTCAAGTCAGTTTCTTGAAACAATGATATTATACTATCATCGAAATAGCACTCTTCATGTAAACTCGGATCAATGTAAAAATCACCACAAATGTTAATTGATACCTGTTGCTGCATTATAGTTCTTCTATGAATTTTTCTAATTTTAATGTTTCTTGGAAATAATTGAATTCCTTTTGCACCAATAATTCTCCCTTTTTGCCTACTTCAAGAGCCATCTCGTAATCTGAAAAGACCAATTCAATTTTTGACGCAAAACTTTCTATGCTTCCCGGTTCCGCAATAAATGCATTTATACCATCCTTTAGAAAATAACCCACTTCACCAGTATTGGTTAAGATAACTGGTTTCCCTGTTGCCAGGTATTCGCCAAGTTTAGTTGGAAAGCCACCCTCTGCCTGTTTGCTATAAGGTCTGGCGAGCAGCAATGCCTCTGCATGACATAAGTATCCTGGCATATCATCCCTGCTAACTTTACCAGTGAAGACTATATTGTCAGAGTAACCAGAATTTTCGATAAGATGCACGAGGGCGTCACGAAAATTATTCTCTTCATATTCTCCGATTAGTACTAATTTAAGAGAAGTGGGAATCTCCCCTTTGCTTAAAGCCTGTAGATAAGCCTTAAGTAGAATATCTACACCATCCTTCTTATCATTCAGGGTTCCACAATAGGCAATATATAAATAGTTTAAAATCCGTTTATGTTCTGATCGTTTAAACCGAGATGGATCCACAATCATGTTAATTATCTCAATAGGCTTGCTTGCACCGACATAATTCCGGAAATATTTCTCCAGGACATGGTTAATTACAAATAGTCCGTCGAACCTTGGGATCAGCAAATTCAGATTAATTGTTAAACTCAACTTTCCTATAATGGTTTTCTTGCAATGTATGAAAGGATATTCCGTTCTCTCATGAACTGCTTTCAGTTTCAATGATCTGGATATCCAAAGAAATGGAATAATGTCCTTATTCCATCTGGATAGAATAATGGTTGCATCGAATTTTTCTTTCTCAGATGATGATATTATAATTTGTCTGGCATTTTGGATTAGCTTGAAATAAGACAAAATCTTACCTGATTTCAGAGCTCTCTTAGTATTTTTTATTTGTGTGCAGGCGCTTTTAAAATGAATATCCTGATAAACAAAATCATCTCCATATGAGCTTTGCCTTTCAAGTAAAACAAACACCACCTGATGGCCCAATTCCAGAAGTCCCTTGGCAAAGGCCATATGTCTATTCGAGGCAGCTCCTCCATGAGGATATTGTTCTCTGGAAATAAATATAAGTCTCATCTTATATTATATAGATGCATTACGCCAATAATATCCACCGTGTAATTCGTGTTCCCTCAAAATAATATCGGCGAGATTATTTGAGGTCATAAATTCAACTTCAGGCCACTTAAGCAATATTTTTCCGAGAAGTCTTCCTAGCATCTTAAGGGAACGGTCCCTGTTATGCTCATCGATAAATCCCACATAATTTACCCTATGACTGCAAATAATCGCAGGTTTCCCCATTTTAAAAGCAATCGATATATCAGAAAGGCAACGATCAACAGGATCATTGTATCCCATTTTTTCCATAGATGCCGGCTCAAAGGTTGCATTGCGAACCAGATGAATCTGACCAAGCGAATTCTTTTGTCCAAGGAAAGGAAAATGAGTTTTGTAACCGTCTCCATCAATTGGCTCATAAATTCTCTTCTGACCCTGAAATGCTTTCACTCCTCTAACTGATACGGGTTTATTAAAGTCTGTACTCCAGATATAGTTAGTAGGTGTAATGGTTTCTGATTTATACCCGAAAATCTTTTCAAAGAGATCAAGTCCATCAAGTGTGTTTCTCAATTTTCTGACTTTTTCTTCCTCTGTTTTGAAATGGGTTGACTCAATATATCTGTTTCCGCCAAGGTCACCAGCTTTAGGAGGGAGACCAGGAATATTCAGGTTAAATGCAAAAAGCATATCAGGATCTTTCTTTCTCAACGCATCCATAAAAAGGTCAACATTCAGGTGTTCCCTGGCATGAAATTGAGGAAAGAACAATTTCTCATCCATTGCCTTCTGCCACAGACCAAAATTATTTTCATGCTTCGGATATCTCCTAAAAGTATCGGTAATTAACTCAAATCTATATGATTGATAATTGTCTCTCCGAATTCTTTCGAAATCCGGATTTGCTACAACAGAGTTGGCAGTAATGATTGGATTGTTTTCTTTCTTGTCCTTATACTGTTTTAAAAGCCCGAAAAACAACTCAAGATCTTCGGCGCTTAACAATGAGTCATATCGTTCATATACTGTTTTATCAAGCTGGTACCCGGCTTTAAGGCATTTATTATAGATCTCCTTGGAAGGCATTCTAATGCTTCCCCAATCGTCTGATTCTATCACAATAATCTTCCTCGAAGTCCTCCAACCTCTTAAATTATTCCAGTATTTACCGATTCGAGCTTTTAAAACCATAACAGTGTTTTTTTAGCCAATACGCAATTAAATCATCCATTCGGTTCTAGGCGTATTAGACATCATCTCAGGCATATTTATGCAAGGATCGCTATCAAGTTCGAGCCTATTCATGTCCAAGTGTTTCTTGGCATATAGGAATGAGTCGCATCTGAATCTTTTCTTTGGCTTCGATATCAAACCACACAACGGTCTCGTTAGATATTGTCTTGGTATGATGCTTCTTTGTACTCATTACTACATCACTATTGGAAATAACCAGAGATAATCCTTTCACAGGTACTTCATTGTTGTTTGATACAGTAATAGTCCCGTCATTAAAATACTCAAACGAAATCTTTTCACAGAGGGTCCAATAGTGAAGCAGGTCCCTTATGGTTGTCACATACAGATCGCCATTGTCTCTTTGTAAAGCCATATACTTTAACATTTTCTCAAAATATGGATTTGTTACAATGCTATTATTTGCCTCAAGCGTCATATCTGTATTTGGTATATTCCTGATATAATAGCCATGATTAATAAATATTCCACCCTGGTCAACCAGCCTGTTAAGATTATTGATTTCCTGTAAATACCATTGGCTGGCCTTTCTGGTCCAAGACATCCCAATATCATAAGTAAAGTCAGTAACCCAAGAAATGAAATCACCGGTTCTCGTAAAATGCTTATAAAAAAGTGGAGTTGGATAGCTCTCGCCTTTTAAGGTAACATAAGAGTTTAATTCGTTTTTTAAAGGTTTGGTGGTCAACATTCTCCAGGTTCCACGGAAGAAATTCACTTCATCCAATTCCTCAGGGGAATAGTATCTCTGCCACAATAGAACAAACGCCTTAAGGATCTTAAATTGCATTACACTTTCCTTTATTGAAACATATGAAGCCTTTCGTAACTTCTCTACTCCAACATTCCAGAAATAAAGAGTATTATGCTCTTTCCACAAATCAGCGGAATATAATCCCGAATTCGGATCCAGGCCATCTGTAAGAAAGCATTCACGATTACTTTCTCCTGTTTCCATTCCATGATCGATCCATGTTATAGCATCATATCGATCCTTCATAAACGAAATTGCATCGCTTAACCTTTGACGACTAGAAGTAACTCCCTCGGGTGTATGTAAACATAGTTCATAGTCTCCAGTTTCGTAAAGCTGATCCAGAAACTCCAGATACTTGGCACTGTCTGCGTCATCAGTAACTGAGCAGTATGCTTCATTATCCGGATTTGAATAAAATATACTCTTAGTAACAGGAATTTTATTCTTGACAAATCCACCTATTGCATTTTCCACCCTCTGTACAGTGTCAGAACCAAAATAAACAGCTCTATGAGTTCTGAGATTACCACCATCAGCATGTTCTGTAAACACGTATCCGGCCAGATAACCACCTGGAACTGCCATAATCCTCGGCACAGTATTTAACATACAGTCAACGAATACAGTAACCTGGTTTACCCTACTTGAGCCTGAAGGATATAAAGATGCAGAACGATCTTCCCATAGCCCTTCACCATTTTTCTGATATGGGATAAAGGTATAAGGATGATCCCTATAATAATCCAAATTAATAAAAAGAGTCTTGCTTTCAGTATTTAACTGGAGCGAAGAAACATTCGGCACATTATAAATCCAAAGCGAGTTTTCTTTGTTGCCAAACAAAACACCCTGTTTGTCCAGCCAATATTCGGAAGCGAAAGCATTCTGGTCTGCTCTCCTGTTCTTTTTATAAACCTCCATTACGGGCAGTTCAGATACCAAGACCAAAGCCTCTCTCTCTACCTTTGTGGTCTGGATATAGTCTGTTGAGGTTATTACGTCCAGCTTGTTTGATTTCCTGAGAACAACAAAAGAAATTTTAACAATAGTTTCTGTCGGTCCATAACCACTTAAAAGGATAGTGCTATCGTTAGCGAATTTTACTGCAATGTTATTAAGTCCCACTTTTTCAATAGTATCATTATGAAAACTATAATAGTGCAACCTTGATAACAGGGTATTTCCCGGAGTCGATCGTATTGTGATGTTACCGCAGGCAGTCACAATCAGCTTGAAGTTCGAGCCTTCCAGAGTGCAGGAATCACTATTGAAAAGTTCTTGGCAGGCATTTTCGACTTCAATTTCAGGCAGGTATGATTCCGGGGTCCTGGAATCTACATAGCCCGCTACGAACATTCCCACCAGAATAGACAGCAGTATCAGGGCAATGCAAAATACTGTCGTCAGAAAATGATTATATCGCTTTTCCCTCGTGTATTTCAACATAACAACTTATGTCCACATGGTTACTACAAACTTTGGCATTTTAAAACATAACGAATCAATTTGCTCAAATTCCCCAGCAGGATTTATCCATTTATCACCAATTAGTTTTCTTTCTCAATCCCAAAAAAACCGTACGGAACAGAGGGGATTTTTCAATAAAATATTCAAAAACAATAGGTAACCCCAAACCCGCCAGTAGACCAACAGAAAATAAAAATGTTATACTCGTAATATTCAATTGCATAAGTACTATACGCGACCCAGCGGTTCCGAAAACATGAAATAAATATATGCCATATGCATAATAGCCTAATTTAGACAAGACAGGAACGTCCTTTCTGATGTGAAATAAAAGGATTATCCCCGGGCATGCTACTAAAAAACTCATGATTGCATAATCCCATCTGTCAAAGCTCTTCCCGTTCAGTAAATATAATTGGTGAATAGAAACAGCCAGGATAAAAACGACAAGAAGTCCGCGAACAACTAGTTTATTGTTGAAAAGATCCTTATATCTCTCAATGCCACATCCAAGAACAAAAAACGGCAAAAGGTTCAAACAACCCTTAAAGGAGAAAAAATTCCCCTGGAGAAAAGGCATTGTAAGACGCAATAACACACAAATAAAAAAAACAACTAACCATTTTTTCTCTGTGGATATCAATTGATAGTTGTCTATAACCGATATAATAACAAAAATCAAAAAGATTGACTGAAGGAACCAAAAATGTTCATATTTGAACAGGTATATTTTCCAGATGTCCGTGATTTCATAATTGGCGTTTGTTCCAGGGATGATGTGTTGAACCAAAAAATGAAGCGTTCCAACTGAAATCAGGGGAAAGAGAATTCTTCTTCCTTTACCTTTTAAGAATTCTAAAAGTCTGCCAGGTTCAACGGGTCTTAAAGAATAAACAAACCCGGAAACTACTGTGAATAGGGGCATTCTCAAATATTCAAAAGAATCATAAAAATACCTCCATCCTGAATCATCCTCGACATGTAAGCCAGTTCCCTTACTAGCACCGACCACATGTCCGGCAACCATCATAATAACAGCAATCCCTCGTAACGTCTCAATTGAGAGGTCTTTAGTCTTTACCTTATAAGTTTGCATATAATATAAACGTAGCATCTTGAGAATATTTTGCTATTCAAGATGCCCAAAAGACTTATTTCGGCCAGGCTGACACAACTAATTATCTCTCTGGTATATAAGTTAGAAGACTTTATTATGAATTTTCATTCTTTTTCAGGTCATTTTCTGATCTTTCAGGGTTATAGGTCATCTTGATCCGGTTCGACAATCATTTCCAACTATGCTCCTGAATAAACAGTCCAATTCGTTAATTCTTTCACTATTAACCGCATGGTGCCTTTTAACATAATTGACGGATCGTACTTTAAACTCCTCCGAATATGATGTTTCTGATATTGCGGTCAGCATTTTCTTGAAATCACCTCCGGCCACATAACCCAGTTTATTTCTTTTAACAATTCCTCCCGGATCAACGTACATGGATATCACTGGTATGCCCATCGCCCATGCTTCAAGAAAAATATTCGGAAATCCTTCCCATTTTGAGGTTGAAATCAGAGCTCTGGCGCCTGAAAGTACGAACATTGTTTCAGAGTGAGACAAGCGCCCCAAAAGTTCAACATTAATAAAAGCTTTTAATTCCTGAAATAATAAAGCGGCAGTTTTATCTCGTGGTTGTCCAACTATTTTATACTTGTAATGAGGAGTCATTTTAATCAGATCAACAAGTTCCCTGAATCCTTTTCTATTATCAAGACTGCCTATATATACAAATTCATTGTGTCTCTCATTGCTTTCCTCTGGCAGATTCTCATAATTCAATAAGTTATACTGTATAGTACTTGCCTGACCTTTACTTTCCAAACTCTGGCTCTGGCCCTCATGCTGAACAAGGACCATATCAGCTTTTTTCAGCAGGAAGGGATATACAACCTCACTTAAGATACCATTTACCAGGTCCCACAAAGAATGCAAGTGAACGGTATAGGTATATTTCCATCGGATTCTAAAATCAGCGACATCCAAATCAGAAGCTATTCCCAAAACAAATTTCCCCCCGCATCTGCGGGAAGCCCAATAAGCGAGAATATGCCTAAAATCACGTATTCTGCAATAATATATATCAGCCTTTACATCAACAAGGCTTCTATACAACAGAGGCAACCTATTAGTAAAAGTCCGTATCAATCTGAAGCCATTATCCCAACCTTTAATTTTAACAATCCTGATGCCCTCACTAGTAATAAAATCAACATCTGTTTCATGGTCAAGGACAATAACCTCATGACCGCATTGTGCAAGCAATTTAGCAATGAGGGCAATCTGCAATTGCCCTCCTCCCTTTGTGTTGCCATTAATTGCGCTGGCTATGTCACCCCAGAAGCATATTCTCATATTCTGATTCTTTTGCCGCTTGTGTCAGTGTAACCGAAGAGATTTTCTGTGATTCCAATAATAAAAAAAATTGTTCCAAAGAGCAAAACAGCTTCTCAATGTCGTCACTATCCTTCCAGTAAATTGAACCACCAGGCATTAGCTCACTCGAATGGAACATCATAACTAAGTAAGGCAGCCCCCTTTTCCTGGCTTCATTTATTAAGTCATTAAACAAATTTTGTGACATCCATAAATTTGGTCTAAGCCATAGTGGTTGACGCTTAAAGTATAACTTCTTCAAAATTCTCATCAGCATGCTACTTTTAACATGTTGGAAATAGTACCTAGCGAGCAAATCATTTGCATTCAATGGAAATTTCGTTGGCAGGATGGTAATCGGGATTTCTAATAGATGACCATTATCAAATGTATAACGGAACGGTTTAGGAGTATATCTCAGAAAATTCGGTCCTCCGGACCCATCTGGTAATCCTTTATGACTTGACCAGTCAATATATGGAGTGATGGATGAATCAACAACATAACCATTATCAACCAAAACCTCAGCAATTTCCTCACTGAATCCGTATCTTCCGGACCTGAAAGATGTCGGTCTTTTATGGAATGATGCTTCAATCTGATCAGTAAGAATTCTTATTTTCTCTGAAATAAACTCTTTTGACAGCTCATTAGCAAACGGATGATTGCTGTCATTCAGAGTATAGCCCTCATCTGATTTGAATGGAGGAGTGCTCCAAACATGAAGATGTGCCCCGACTTCTGCTGCATTCTGGCTTATAAAATGAGTTAAGAGATCCTGTGCAATAGGATCGGCACATATCTCTGAAGTAACCAGATAAGTTGGCTTAATATTAAACCTATTACACAAACTTTGAAATCTGGGCAAGTACTTAATATTTTGTGTATCCAGAATCCTGCCATGATTCCATTGATTGTCTGCTTCAGTATCAATTGTCAATATGAACCTCATATTGGGTCAGATATGAATAATGGGAAATCCATCGGTTAAATATTATTGCGTGAGTTACTTATTGTTTGATTGGCAATTTTGTTACAATTACTCGCATCTGGAATGTGCTGAAGAGTTTGGGAATAAAAGGTAAGACTTTTGAAAGTGAATACAGATATTTCCTCTTCCCGGGAGAATACTTCAAAAACAGATCTTCACAAAACCTGACAATGCCAAAACCTTTTATAAATTCTGCCTCCAATTGCCTTCTTTTTAAGTAATTTGTTTCTTTCTTAAGATATATTTGATACTTTGATACTCTTTCATTTATGCTGCTTGTAGACCATTCATTCTTACATCCCAATAAAACCCAGGTGTTCAGCCACCAATAAGATTGAAATACTGAAGCGAATGGGACCTTTACGTGGGCTTCGACAGGCTTGTAACGAGACACAAATGTGTGTATGCAAAGCCCTCCCGGCTTAAGCACCCTTGATAGCTCAGCAATTGTTTCAGGGTAATTACTAACATGTTCAAAAACCGATTCACTAAAAATGAAATCAAACGTACTGTCTTCAAATGGAATTTTATACTGCTCAATCTTGATTTCACGGATTATTTCATTTTTTAGGAGTAACTCCGTCTCTACATTCTTTTCTTCATTAAACCTTGTTCCGCAACCAAAGGCATTAAAACCTTGATTCCTTAGTTCTTGTACCTTTTTGCCACTTCCGCAACCGAAATCCAGTATTACAGTATGGTTGTCAAAAGTATGGCCAAGTTCTCTGGCAATACTGAATCTTAATTGCAAATCCTGTGGAAGTGACTCAATTTTCATTTTATCTGAGTATTATAGCAATTAAACCTTCCCTATAACGAAACTAGTTCATATCCCGTACACTAGCACGTGAGGTCATTTTCAGAAGGTTTTGAAATTTCTGCCTGACTTTATGGCCATCAAACAAGGCAGATGCGACTTTTATTGCATTGATTCCTGTTCTGACCCTATATGCTTGGTCTTGTACAAGAGTCTTGATGGTATTTTTAATTGCTACGTCATCATTTGCTGTAAGACAGTATCCACACTCATTAGCCATGAAGAATCTTGATACTGCCGTTTCCCCAGGGGCAAAAACCAAAACGGGAGTCCCCGAAATCATGTATTCGGATGCTTTGGTAGGGATGGAGAATTTAGCAAATTTAATGCCTGACTCAGTGAAATCTAAAGGCAACAATAAAACATCATACTCCTTTAACAGATTGTAAACAGACTCGTGCTTAACCGGACGAAAAACCTTGATATTTCTCATTTCAGTCAGCGCCCTGGATGTATCAGATTCGAAATCTGGGGTGTAAATATGAAAGAAAACTTCCTTCCCTTCAACAATAGTAGTAGACAAGCTTAATGCAAATGAGAGTATAGAATGTGAATTTGCATTACCAATCCGCCCCATATAAAGAAACCTGAATTTGTCTTCTTTTTCGCTGCTTTCAATTGCATTTTGAGATCTTTCAGGTAATTCAATTGGATTGTGAAAAGGAATGAACTTTTTATTATATCTTTCAAGATACTCAGCCGACATTGCTTCACTAATACTTAAAAATGTATTTGACTTTTTAAGTAAAAACCTAAATTCCCGGTCTATTCTCTGACGCCAAAAATCTTTTAAAAAGCCACTTATGCTAATGGTTGAAGGCCAGTCATCCATCATGTGTATTGCGGCCGGGATTTTTAAGTGATTTATTAACTCAGTAGCAAACAGGACGGTTTCCCTTGTTGAAACCTGAATGTATAGTAACTCTGGCTGATATGATTCTAGCCAGGAAATGAGATTACTGGACAAATGAGTCTGTATTAACAGATGTGAAAGCCCCAATCGTTGTAGGAGTGTATGATGGGCAGCTCCGATGATTCCCCAATCCTCATCTATGTTGGCAGCAACCAGTTTCCCGTCAGGTCTCTCAATAATCTCTTTCAATCCTGAGGGATGAGGTCTCTGCAAGATACTCAGAGGGAAAAGCCATTTCCTCTCAGCTTTTCCAAACTGAAAATAGACCTTGCAGATATCTGCCGTGGAATTTCTTAAAGAAAAACGGGTGCCAATAACAGCAATCTTATCAATCGGCCAGCCCTTAAATAGATTGGATAAGGTTATTCCTCCCCCGGTGCTGCGGTTAAATGATTGTCCATAAATCAGAATCCTTGGAAATTTTTCGTCAGTAATCATTTTATGGTTTTATTATCCGACTATTAGTGAGCAAAGGATTTGCACCTCTTTAATAAACCTATCAGCCAATGACCCTTTGATTGATAGACTGCCCTGGCAATTCCCACTAAACTTGAAATAGCCTAAGAGTCTCCTACAGATCCAAAAAAATCAATCATCCTTTCAGCTTCAATTTTATTGTTAAAATGTTTGATCGCACAGTTTCTGGCTTCCTTTCCAACCTCAAGAGCAAACTTATAGTCATTCTCAATTTCCTCCATCTTAGCGTGAACGGACAAACAATCAGGATCAGCAAGGAATGCATTCACTCTATCCACCAGGTAACGATCGATTTCACCAACTTTTGTTGCAATCACAGGTTTCCCAACAGCAAGATACTCTCCTAATTTTGTTGAGAATCCATATGTTGCCTGTATACTGGGTGGACGAGTGAATACCAAAATCCGTGCAGTAGAGAGTATTTCAATCAACTCATCTCTTGTCTTAAATCCATTCAATCTCACACTTTTCGATAAGGATAAGTTGCCAATAAGATTGTTAATTCTAAGCTCATGAGTATGACTAACAGGTTTCCCATACAGGTTCAGAGTATATTCAGGATGGTTCTTAGTAAAATCTGCAAAAGCACAGAGCAGAATGTCAAGGCCCTCTTTCTCTATATCCAGTTCACCTGAAAATACGATGGTGTTACAGATTGTCTTGTTATTCATGTTGTAACATTCCAAATCCACAACCATTGGCACAACCATAATAGGCTTCCTGTATCTGAGCTCCCTGATAAAAAAATCATACAAATTCTGGGTTATTACAAATAAACCATCAAATATCTCGTAATAATAATTCAGATAAAAAGTCCGGTAGATCTTGCTTTTGCCCTTTAGTCTAAGAGACGGATGCTCAGTTTCTTCTTTAATAAACGTATTCCTCCGTACAAAAGTGAATAAGCGAATGAATAAAGCTGGCCATATCCATGGTGAGTAGTAAAGAATTCTTGTATTCTTGTCAACATTTCTGATGAGAAAAATTAAGATTAAAAGCGACTTAATATTTCTCTTGAAAACTCTTATAAGTCTGGTCAGATGCTTTGCTTCTGTAATTAAAACATTCGTGTATGCTATTCTCTCATACGTTCCGTGGACAGGGAAATTGGTTTGAGTATAGGATTTCCCATATTTGAATATGCTAAGTACCTCTACATCTACATTATTTAATTTAAACCCTTTAGCAAGGCTGATAATTCGATTTGTACCTGCCATTCCATAAGGGAATGCTTCAGATGTAATTATCAATACATTATTTTTATTTTGCACATCCATCTATCACATAAAAGTTGATTTCAGATACAAGCGATTCAATGTAAGCAGGCTGTAACTAATGATTCCTCGTATTAATCATGATACAAATCCATGTTAATTCATCCTCACAATTTCATAATCCGACAAACCTAAAGTCAATTATTCAGTACTTCACTATAAATACCCACCAGAGTTTGTGTAACTCTCGCAGGATCATGTCTCATCATTGCTTTCGCTCGTGCTCTTTGACTCAGACTAATTGCAAATTCAGGGTTATTATTTAGTTCGTAGATAGCGCCTGCAAGAGCTATTGGATCACCGTCCTGAACCAATAATCCGTCTTCCTTATCTGTGACAATGGCAGGGATGCCACCAGCAAAAGTGGAAATAACGGGCATTCCTAATAGCATCGCTTCGCAAACACTGTTGGGACTATTATCAGTGTGAGATGGATGAACAAAGAGATCTGCCTCAAGCATTTCCGAAACCAATTCAACTTCGTTAAGCGGACCCAGTAAGATAATTCCGGATTCTTTAAACTTTCTTTTTAACTTCTTCTCCAATAAAAGTGGTACTTCGTCACTGCTTTTAACGCCCGCTACTTCCCATAAAATCTCCTTATCAGGGAATAATGACCTTAAATATGAGGCACATTCTAATATTGTCTCAAGACCTTTATAAATTGTATTCCTGGTTGTGGATATAATTCTAATTTGCGTTACATGAGATCTATGACTCCATTCCTTCTGATAGAATAAGGGACGCATTATCTCATCGCAATGAAAATACTTTGAGCCGGGAGACAACACTGTAATAATTCTTCGGTCCCAATCGGTACGGCCAATGAAAAATTTACCTTTTCTGAGAATAGTTTGCTCTCTTCTTGCGGACCTGATCATTTTGTAATAGTCATGAAAAAGCCCTCTTCCTTTAATTAAAGGCAATTTTGGAGAATATTTCACGACATCAAGGGGAGTTAATCCATTGAACCATTTTTGAGTAATGACTGTCAGTACACCCTGAATATATACAATGCATGGAATATCTGTCATCCCAGCGATGAGACCAAATTCACTTTCACTACCGAAAATATGAATTACATCAGGCTGGAAATCATTAATTACATCCATATATGGTTTCATGTCACTCCTTAATGGTGACTTATGATCCCAACCTTCAAGTATTCTGCTAATCCTGTTTGGCGTCTTGCTTTTGTTGACAGGATAGTAAACTGTATTATTAATGCTAAACGGTTTTTTCGTATTATTAATTACGACATAGGAAATCCCCAGCTGAATTTCCGGGTACGATTCCAGGGCATTCTCCAATGACGCAATCCAACCACCTCCTATTACCTTCTGCTCATATTGAGATGCACTCATTGAGGGTGTATTGGTAAACCAAAGAACTTTCATAATTTATAAGAAATAGACTTAACTAAAGACTTAGCCCTCCTTTTTCAAATTGACTGAAGAGCCTTAGGATTAACCTTTCCCTGTCTTATTCGTCACTTTGTCAGTTATATGACTATTAAAACCTATTGCTAAGGCCATTGCCAATAAGATCCAGATCAGGAAATGATAGTTATATGATCTCAATGAATTTATTTTAATTTCATTAATGAGAAAGAAGGTAAACATAAAAGCAAATGCTGTAAGGATCCCCCTGCTCGAAGTATTTCCTTTTTTTAAGCTCGATTTGAAAAGTAGAACAATTGTATAGATTATTAATACAAGATATGTTATCCCCCCTATCCATCCGTAGATCATTGGGATACATAGATACAGGCTATGAAAATCCTTTATATTACTACCTAGTGGACCAAGATTCCCTAGCCATGCCAGGCTATTAGAATGTGATACGCCATAGCCATATCCCAAAGTCCAATTCTCTTCGCCAATTCTCTTATAGCCTTCTGAGTAAACATACCCTCTGTTAATCTCTTCTCCGGTCACAAGGCTATTAACACTCAGCCTGGTTAAGTCAATCTCCTTCAGGCGATTGCTAATTACATCAAAGCCGAATAAGTCTCCAAAGTTAATGATAATTGGGATCATTATAATTAGAAAAGAAACCAGTAATAATGCCTTATTTGTAAATAGAGTAGCCATTCTGAATATGAAGAAAATAAAGATAAAAGCGAAAATAAGAATAAAACCGGATCTTGTTCCGGTTATTAAAGTATTCAAAAAACTAAAAATCATTAAGAACAGCGGAGAATAACCTAATTTGAAATAATGTGAAGCATTCTTATCCATGAACAGAGAAAATCCCAGTATAAACATCAATAAAGCAAACTCCGAGAATAATTCATAATCACCAAATAAAGATGGAAATCGTCCTTCAAAAGCATATTTTACACTGCTTACAGAAGGATAACCTGGATTTGCTCCCAACAGAAAGAGTGAGCTATCAATGAATACAAACTTTTGGTTGAGAGCAATAATAAAAAGTATGAAAGAGAGGAAGGTAGCAATCAATAAAATATACCGAACTTGGGTCTGAATAAATTTGAAGTTCTGTACATAGATAAATGTTATTATAAATCCTGTAAACATTATTACAGATTGGAAGACATCCATTCTGTCAGATGGATTTTTCACTAAATAGCCCAGAATATTTGTAAATAAAAGAACCAACAGGCAAATGCCAATGAATTTATCTCTTATGTAAAATTTACCCTTAAAAAGCAGATAGCTGATGAGAACAACCAGCGGAGCAAAAGCAATTCCTCCGAGATAGTCACCAGTACCCATAATGCATAAGGAGAAAGTGTACATAATGAAAAGAAATTCATCATGAAAAATGTGAAAAATAATGAATGAATGTGCCACAAGAATTATCAATCCTACTAATTTCAAAGCCGTTGAATGAGCCGAAAGCAACTGGGCTACACTTATTCCCAAGAACAGGTTAAGAAGATAATAGCTGAATTTATACATACAAATATAGTTCTCTAAAACAGGTTCGTCATTTTACATCTTAGCTTAATTATTATTAACGATCATTTATGCATTAATGCGCTAGCCAAGGTATAAATCAAGCTGCCCATATTCCTTTCTTTTTCTTACTGATAATAAAATAGTACTGTAAAGGTGCCAGAATTATTGCATTGAAATTAGCAACTACTGAGGCAACAAAAAGTGCATATACTCCCATACCTGAGTACTTTATGAGGCTTAATGCCACAACCAGGTAAAGCACCGGACTTATTGTGCTTGCTATAAACTGGATCTTTAGTGCATTAATCCCATTAAGGAAACTGACATATTTTGTGCCGTACAAAATAACGTTGAAATATATAAAACCCCACAAAGACAGCGAGAACGGTATTAAAACCTTTCCTTCTCCCAGCCATAGATTGTACACTGGCCCGGAGAATATCAACATAAGCAATCCTGTGAGAAATAATAGAATGTTCAACGTATTATACTTTCTTATACCATTTCTTATCCATGCAATATCATTTTTAAGATATGCCTCGGTAGAGGCTGACCAGAATGGAGCTATAAATATGGTGTTAACCATATTGAGAACACCAAAGTATTTATAAACAATATTGTATGCTGTCACATCATCTGTTCCAAAATTACGGGCAATTATAATATTCGCAGTATGGAACTGTATTATGCCGGCAACCTGAATAATAAAGAATTTCACACCCAGGTTGATCAGACTTTTGGCGTGAGCAAAGTTCACCTGAGCAAAGGTCGGTCTGTATACTTTGTAAGCCCCATTAAATGAAACGATATTGGCCGCCAGGAGTACTAATACAGGGGAGACACATAAGGCAATGCCGAGTCTGATTAAAGAGCCCTCGGTTGTTCTTACCAGGATAAAGATAAATGTCATGGAAGCTAACTGTCCAAGAAGATCTATTAATGATGATTTTGCAGGCTTCTGATCCGCCAAAAAAATAGTTGTGATAATTCTTAAAACAAAAGCAATACAGAAATAGGTAAAAACCATCATGGCCAGGATTGACACCTCGGATTGCATCTCTTGGGGTACCTTAAGTATGCTGCTCCAATCCAGGAAGTTATTGATGATCAGAAATAACAACCAAACACCAATGAATACTATACCTAAGATTGCATAGGTTGTGCTCACAAATATTTGAGCTGCATTATGATCACCACGTGCAAGGGCTTCAGCAAACTTATTACGTAGCCCTTGAGTCAATCCTATGTCAAAAAAACTGAACCAACCTACAATTGAACTTAAGGTTAGCCAGATTCCATATTGAGCTGAATTAACATAATTGAGAACGAGCGGTACAAAAACCAGACTTATTATTATACTGAAGCCTTTTATTACTATTGTGGCTGCGATATTCTTTTTTGCCCTGACACTCCTCTCATGGCCTTTAGTGAAATAATCCTTAAGAAAGGAGATTCGTGCAATTTGCTTAATTTCCATAGAAATAATTATACAAATGGATTAACGTTCTTTTCTCGTTTCGCACAGGTAAAGATGAGGGAACCATAGCTTTTCAAAATTTTAAATATTGCTCATGTAATCCCAATCAGAGATTCCAGATAATCAATAACGATGTTTTTCTTTCCTTAGTGCAACAAAATTGAGTATTGATCGTAAAATTTGATATGTTTGTCAAATTATATATGCATTCGTCAAATTTTTGCCTTTATGAAGAGAGTTTTTGCCCTGCTGCTCAGCTTCTTGAGTATTACAGTGTATGCCAAGACCTATTATTTATCTCCAAACGGGAATGATTCAAACTCCGGAACTATCAACAATCCTTTTTTCACGCTTAATAAAGCATGGACTGTGTTATCTGCCGGAGATACTGTCTACCTGAGAGGAGGTATCTATCGCTATCCCAGTTCACAGCATCTTACAGCTAAGAACGGAACAGAGAAATTACAAATTAAAATATGGGCTTACCCCGGGGAAAAACCTACTATCACAAAATCTTCGGAATTCTCTTACAGGCAAAATTGTGGCGTTTATTTTTCCGGAAATTTTTTCCATTGGAAAAACCTCGAGATAACCGGCTTTACTCAATATGATGCACAAATCAACACGGGAATCAAGGTTCAAGACTCAAATCATAATGTCTTCGAACAATTAGACTCGCATCACAATGGTCATGGAATGATAATAGCCAGGGCTTGTGATGATAACCTGGTATTGAATTGTGATTTTCATCACAACACAGATCCTTTAACAGCAGAGCCTTATGAAAATGCTGATGGCCTGGAGGTTTGTTACATTCCAGCAGGCTTAACCAATCAGATAAAAGGCTGCCGTTTTTGGTGGAACAGTGATGATGGACTTGACCTCTGGGAAAATGACGGTACCGTGATCATTGAAAACTGCTGGTCGTGGAATAATGGTTTCCTTGCAGATACATTCACTCCTGCCGGTAATGGGGTTGGATTCAAACTAGGCAAATCAGATCTTGAAAGTGGAAGTGAAGTAAGAAGGAAAATAACCAATTGCCTCGCTTACAACAACAGAACATGGGGGTTTCATCAGAATGGGGCAAATACGGTAGTTGCAATGTACAACAATACATCCTGTTATAATGGTGAATATGGATACTGGATGGGTAGTTTTGGAAAACAGCATCTTTTCAAGAACAATATTTCTTTCAATAATAAATATGATGTTTCCCTGACCAGCAACTCGATCGTTTTGAACAATACTTTCCTTATCGATAATTGTCTCAACACTAAGTTGCCTGTTTGTGAAAAAGACTTCTTAAGTCTGGATAAGTCCCTACTTGCATACCCCAGACAAGCTGATGGAAGCTTGCCTCAGATAGATTTCATGCATTTACAGCAAGAATCAGTCCTTATTGATAAAGGAATTGATGTTGGGTTGATGTACTGGGGAAATTCTCCGGACGTTGGTGCTTTTGAATTTATTTCAGGAACGAAACGTCAAAATTCATTGCCTTCTGTCAACATTTACTCTCCCACAAAGAGCAATAATTATTCATCAACTGCTACCATAACAATTGACATTGAAGCTTACGATACTGATGGAGAAATAACAAAGGTAGAATTGCTGAATGGAGACAAAAAAATTGGCGAACTTAATACTGCTCCTTACTCCTTTACACTTAAAGATCTTATTGCCGGGTCTTATTCAATACAAGCATTAGCTTATGATGATATGGGCGCTTCCGGTATTTCAAGCAAGCTTGAGTTTAAAGTTATTGCCTTTACAGAAAGCGGGGATTACTTTAATCTGTATCCCAATCCAAACAATGGGTGTTTCTATATCGATTTTTATTCTTTATTAAATGCAGACGATTTTACTTTGACTATTTGTGATTTAAGAGGAAGGGTGGTACACAAAGAGGAAATAAATCGTGAATTGGGCACAAAATCATTTAATCTTTCTCAAATTACTAGTGGAATATATATTCTGATGATTTCGACGAGTAGTGTTATTTTAACACAGAAGTTTATAAAGAGTTAGCCTGTAAAGATTAGTCAATGACTATAAGTTTTGTATTATAACTTGTAAGGTCGGCGCCATTTAACTTTATATTATACAAACCTGCTGACACACTCTTGTTAAAATGTATAGTATTAAATTGGCCGTCTAAATCTTGTTGCAGGATAACATCTCCTCTGGAATTGTAAACAATGATAGTCTGATAGATCTTTCCCGGCGTATTATTCAAGACATAAAAATGTCCCTTAGCAGGGTTGGGATAGATTAGTGTAGTAGTATCCAAGGGTTCATCTATAACTGTGTTTTTCTCAATAATCCGGGCTCCAACCTGCCATACATCATCCTGAAAAGCGGTTTGCGGACTAATATTGCTCCAAACTGCATCAACAGCTAATCCAACTTTAAATTCCTCACCAAGATTTTTACCATAATTAAGTCTTTCCTTAGGCACAAAATTGCTATAATCATCAAATCCCGGATTGATTACAAGCGAGTGTTTGTCATACCCCATAGCTTGCCATTGGCTGAAAGACTTAAACTTATCTCCTATTCTGAAAACTGGCTCCCCGGATTCGCTCCAGTAAATATTATAATCACATTCAAATCCCTCCAGACAAGCTTCTTCATAAACCCAAATGTTGAGAACCCTGTTTCTGGTATAAAAAATATTGTTGAATATCTTTGTTCCTTTCGAGGAAGCATTCAGCCCACCATCAGTATTGGTATGTATATCAATTAAAGCCCTGTATGTTTGAGCGGGAGTCTTTTCGCTGTAAAGGGTATTGTTAAATATTCTTATTCCATTAATGCCCTTTACCACAATACCAACCCTCGGATTCTTGATGATATTATAGGCAATGACACCTGATTCATCTGTCATCCCGTTTGACTTACGCTGAATTCCATTAGGAGTTCGATCCAAATAGTTATATTTTAAGGTAACATTAATATTGTAACCAGTGAATACAGAATGGGTCCAGCTATCTTCAACCGTTCCATTCCAAATAAATCTGTTTCCAGTAATTATTTCACCATCAAGATTATTATTATTTTCTCCCGGCGTTTCATCACCGGCCAGTAACATGTATCCACTGGCATTTGCGAAACTTAATAAGTTGTTCCGAAATGACAGTGAAGTGGGCTGTTCCCTGGGAATTACGTACCCAGTTGTTGCTCCCGTTTCTGTGTCTATTATTTCCTGCCCTTCGATCGTCAGAATGACCTGAGGATACAGAGCAAGGTTGCTTACAACTAAAAGTATAGCTAACAGAGAACTTTTCATCTGCAGTTTAGATATGATGTAAAGATTAATAGCTAATAAAAAGATACTTACCTGATAACACCAAACTCCACCCTCCTGTTCAACCTCCGGTCTAGCCAGGTGGCGTTCGATGCTACGGGCCTAGTGCTGCCGTATCCGCGCGGAACCAGCCGGCTCGCAGCAACACCTCTGTTGATCAGGTAATTGACAATGACCTGGGCGCGGGTTTGAGACAGGCTCTGAAGAGCCCCGGGCGTCCCCTGATTATCTGTGTGCACACCTATCTCCAGCTTCAGAGATGGATACTTGTTCATCAGCATCACCACCTGGTCAAGCATTAGATAAGCATTCGTAACCAGCCTGTTACGGGTATCAAAATAGGTGTCGGTCATCACACCGTAATTCCTCTTCAGTACATTAAGCTCGCGCTCGGCGGGATCGGTCAACACATTCAGCCGGACCGTGGCGCTCCTGAATCCCAGCGCCAGCATCTCAGCATATGCCGGATAAGCCGCCATCAGACTCATCTGCTGATCAATGACATAACTGTAAGTATCCGTCTCCGGGTAATGAACCTCACGCAGGGAATACTTCACCGGTACACTCCTGAACAACGGATTCGTGAGCTCCATCCTGGTCTTCGACGAGAGGACCTCAACCTGGAATACAGCCTCCTTCATGAACTCATCCTCAGCCGAATATTGTCCCCTGACAAATACATTCTCAAACTGCCTCAGATCGACAGGAACCGCACCAGCAGAAGACCTTGCGGCAACCCACGAATCCCTCTCTGAACGGCTGTCAAAAACCATGACCTTGCGAGTCACGGCACGCTTGAGTACATCACCGGTCAAATGAGACCTGACAGTCACCCCAAGCCTCACATCATACTCCCCTGCACGGGCAAAGGTGTGTGTTGGACCTGCCCCCGTCTTCTGAGTACCGTCGCCGAAATCCCAGAAAAATCCTGTCACCGAGTAACCGGGCAGGTACGATTTCATCCCGTCAAAGTCAACAGCCTCACCTGCAATGGCCGAGGCCGGTCCGGAAATGTACGGCTGGTCATAGTCAACAATCTCAATATCATAGGTCTGCTTGCGGAAATAAGGCTTCCCTGTCGTCCGGTCAATGATATCCAGCGCTATAGTGTATTTCCCGGGTCCCGGGAAACAGTGATGCACCCTCGTGCCGGTCATCTTCGTGTTGTCACCGAAGTCCCACACATACTGCATGCTGAGCGTGTCAACCACAATCCTTCCCGTGTCTGATACCGAGAAACAGTACTGGTTTTCCTTTTGCGCTTCCGCGAACCAAACCTGCGGCATCTCCGATGTGAAGTGGTAAATATCCACTGATTTGTCCCGGTCTGAGGAAAAATAGCCCTCCCTTACATCCGCAGTGGTAACGATACCGAAGTCGTCATACTCCGAGTTCACCGGCGCAGCAAGCCTGACAGGCGTGTGCCAGTGGTTGCCATTCTGTTTAGTGACATATATATCCTTTCCGCCGAATCCGCCTCTTCCGTCAGAGGAAAAGAAGAGTTCCCCTGTCTCGGTGATGAACGGATAGCTCTCGTTCCCTTCGGTGTTTACTCCGGGCCCAAGGTTGACAGGATCCTCCCAGTAGCCGTTTTTCCAGTTGCTGTAATAGATATCGAGACCTCCCACGCCGTCGGGCTTGTCCGAGGCAAAATAAAGTCTCTTGCCATCATGCGAGAGGCAGGGCATCGTTATATTGAACCACTCGGTGTTGAACCTGATCTCACGGACCCGGCCCCAGCCTTTTTCCTCTGAAACAGCGTAAAATAGCCCGAGTTTGTTCCGGTAGGTTGAGAGGAGCTTGAAATTACCCTCCACAACGAGGTTCCTGGAGTAGTATATCGTATCACCGGCGCGGTTGAATGTGGCGGGACCGTCGTTCAGCTTGCTTTTCAGATCCTTCGAGAATGGTTTACTTTTATTGTTCGCGGATGCGGTATCAGCATAAAACATCTTCACCACTGCCTTTCCCTGGCTGTTCACCGCCTGTCCCCTGTCAGAGCAGAAAACCAGCCCGTTCCTGTAAAAGACCGGGGCAAACTCGTCATAGCCGTCAGTGCTGAAGGCGGTCTTCCTGATGCTGTAAGGCGATTGCTGGGCAGAGACAATACATTGCGCCAGGATTAAAACAAAAACCGAAACCGAGGTCCTTACTTTCATAACAGTGAAATTCAGATTGTCTAAGTTACATTAAAAATTACAGACTCTTTAGAAAAAGTATTCCTGTAAAAGTCAGGGCCGGCCGCCACAGCCTTGCTCGCAGGTTCCTGCAAACTAAAGCGTCCGGTACCGGTTACTAAAATATAAGCGGATTCACCACATCAACCTTGTAGCGGAACTCATAGCGGAGCATCACCTCGTGTGAGCCGTTGTTATATGTCCCGAGCTTCCCGTAATTAAAATCGTAGGAATAGGCCACCTTGAACTGGTTGTTTATGGCGAACTGTGCAAGCGCTGTCACCGAGCCGGTGCTCCGGTAGGTCGCTCCCAGCCACAGCTTGTCATACAGGATGAAGTGGGCGCTGCCGTCATACAGGAGTTTGTCGCCGGGTGAATACGAGAGCAGGGCTGACGGCATGAACCTGGCCTTCTGTCCCAGCGGGAACATATAACCCGTGGTAAGGACATAATTGTACTGATCCGGGTCAAACTGCAGCGAGTACTTGTTCCTGTCAAAGTCAAACTTGTATCCCAGCAGCCTCGGGATCGAAAAACCGAGGAAATAGTTTTTGACAGCATAGTAAGTCCCGAAACTGAAATCGGGCACCACAAATACTTTAGAATCAATCAGGAAGTATTCATCGCCCGGATCGAGTGCCACCAGGTCAGACCATGCGGTATTGGTAGCCACCAGTCCGGCCCCCAGTCCAAGTGCCAGTGTGCCGCTCCCGAGGCTGATCCGGAAGGCATATGATGTCATGAATTCTGTCTGTTTTGTCACGCCAATCTGGTCATTGACAACGAATAGTCCCAGTCCGAGCTTGTTTGATAGCACCGGGGCATCAACCTCGAGGCTCATTGTCCGGGGAGCGCCTGTAATGCCCACCCACTGCTGGCGGTAGAATGCCGCAATGCTCAGCCCGCCCCTGCTCCCGGCATACGACGGGTTGATAGTCAGCGGATTGAGAATGTACTGGTCATTTACCGGCGTGAGCTGGGCCATCAGCATCATTGGCAGAAGAGCCAGAACCGACAGACTTATTAACTTTTTCATTACTACGAGTTTTATTTCCTGGTATGACTTGTTTTTATTTTTATCGCAGAGCGAAACCGCACAATTAACGTCTCACAACGACGTATCCGCTTATAGATACCCCATTTGCGGCTCTTATCACATAGAAGTACGTATCCTCGGGAAGGGGATTGCTGTTGTAGTCGAGACCCTCCCAGCGATTGCCCTGTTCATTGGAGTAATCGTCGTTTTCATAAACCTTCTGGCCGCGACGGTCGAAGATAGTCAGCTCGGTCCTGCCCAGAGTCTCAATACCGCGCAGCTCGAAGAAGTCGTTTCGTGAGTCCTCGTTGGGGGTGATCAGGGTAGGAATGGTCAGGTTGTTCACCTTCACAACCATCTCGTCAGTCACCGGATCACATGCGCCGTTGGTGACTGTCCAGCTGAAGACGTTCTCACCTGCTGAAAGTCCGCTAACCGGTGTGGATGCAGCGACAGAATTAAAGATGTCTCCGGTTCCCGTCACCAGTTCCCAGATGCCTGTTCCGATTTCCGGGATTTCGGCGTTCAGAGTAGTGCCGAAGAGGTAGTCAAGAACCTGGTCAGGACCGGCATTCGCAACGGGAAGCTGGTCAGCCGTGACAACCACCGGCTTGATTGTGTAATACCCTGCAGTTGAGGTACCCATTATGTAATACGTTCCTGCCGGTGCAGCCTGCGGGGTGGCATAGGAAACTGTTCCTGCAGCGTCAGTCCAGTAGGAGTAAGTGAGGTTTGCGTCAGATCCTGCCGTAACTGCCGGGGCGGTGAGGTCAGTGGTCTCATTCTCGCAGATGGCAGGCGGGTTATTGATAACCACCACCGGTGCACCGGGACGGGCGTTGATAATGACATCTCCGGTCGGAGCTGAGGTACACCCGAAGGAGTTGGTAACCGCGAAGGTATAAGTACCCGGCTCGAGGCCAGAGACAGTCCTGGTGGTTCCCGTACCCAGGCTGGTGAAGCCGTCAGGATAACGAATGAGGGTCCATTGTCCGCTGGAGGGAAGGCCTGACAGCACCACGCTTCCTGTTGCCACCTGGAATGTGGGATGGGTGATGGTTCCCACAACAGGCGTGGCGGGCGTTGGTGGCTGGGCATTAATGACGGCGTTTGCCGATACCGGCGAAGTACATCCGTCAGCATTCCTTACGGTAAAGTTATAGATGCCGGCAGGAAGCGATGAGATTGTGGTACTGGTTCCTGAGCCATTAAGGGTTGAGCCACCAGGGTAACGTAAAAGTGTCCATTCCCCGTTTTCAGGCATATTCTCAAGAACTATTGTTCCCGTTGCGAGATCGCAGGTAGGATGGGTAATGGTCCCGATGACCGGTGCCACCGGGGTGACGGGCTGCGGGTTGATCACCACTTCCGCGGATGCAGGTGATATGCATCCTGCCGCATTGGTCACGGTGAATGTATAGGTTCCCGGTGGTATTGATGACACTGTCCTCGTGGCGCCACTGCCATTGATGGCAACATTGCCGGGTGTACGGGTCAGTGTCCAGTTCCCGGTGGATGGCAGTCCGCTGAGAGCCACGCTTCCTGTGGAGAGGGCGCATGTAGGCTGAGTAAGAGCACCGACAACCGGGGCTGTCGGCGTGTCTGGCTGAGCATTAACAACAACGTTTGACGATGCCGGAGAGACACATCCAAGGGCATTGGTGACGGTAAAATTATACGTGCCCGGCGCCAGTCCTGTGATGGTTGCGCTGGTACCTGACCCGCCTGTGGTCTGGCCGCCCGGTGTCCGGGTGATTGTCCAGTCTCCCGATGCGGGAAGGTTGTTCAGCACCACGCTTCCCGTCGGCAACGCACAGGTCGGATGAGTCACTGTTCCCGGCACCGGTGCCGTTGGCAGAGCGTTCACTGTCAGCGTATATGTGGCAGAGGCTGCAGCGCATGGATTTCCAAGCGGGTTGTTGGTGGTCACGGTGATGGTCACAGTTCTTCCGGCATCAGCTGCCGTCGGGGTGTAAGTGAAACTGAACGGTGATGCCGACGCCGAAGCCGGAGTGACCGTTCCTCCTCCGTTATCGGTGATGGTGACACTGGTGGCGCTTCCACCGAAGGTGTTCCCGGTAACGGTCACCGCGGTAATTCCGCAGGTGCTGCCTGAAACAGACGCCAGGGTCAGAAGCGGCGGATTTACACAGCCGCAGTTGACCGAAAAGAGTTCTCCCGTGGTTGTGCAACCTGATGAGTTGCGTACCGTGATGGTGTGGTTGCCGTTAACCACGTCATTGAAGATGTTGCTTGTCTGCCATGCTCCGCTGTTGAGGCGGTACTCAAGACCGGCTCCGGTGGGACTGGTGACTGTGATAACTGCGTGGTTGAAGCCTGCGGAACAGTTGACAGTCTGCACAGGCACTGCAGGTACCGGAAGCGGCGCGTTGACCGTTATTGATGACGAGGCCGGCGACACGCACCCTGCGGCATTGGTTACAGTGTACGTGTAAGTGCCTGCCGGGATGCCCGTTGCGGTGTAGGTAGCACCGGTGCCTGTCGACACTGCAGCGCCAGGGTTGCGGGTAAGGGTCCAGTTACCGGTAGAGGGTAACCCGCTGATCCCGACACTGCCCGTAGTTACGGCACAGGTCGGCTGAGTAACCGTGCCCATCACAGGGGCGGTCGGGACAGCGGGTGGTGTATTGATTACAACAGGGGCTGATGCAAGTGAAGTACATCCGCTCGAGTTGGTTACTGTAAATGTATGTGAGCCTGCAGGGAGGCCGGTAACCGTGTACGTGGTCCCGGAACCTGCTATCTCTGTCCCGCCGGTATTGCGGGTAAGGGTCCAGTTGCCCGATGCCGGGAGGCCGCTGAGCGCCACGCTGCCGGTAGATATTGAGCAGGTAGCCTGAGTTATTGCACCAATTACAGGTGCTGCCGGAAGCAGATTTACTGTTACTGCTGTTGCTGCCGATGCGGCACTCTGACATCCGTTGGCATCTGTTACCCTCACAGAATAATTTCCGGCGGTGTTTACTGTTATGCTTCTTGTGGTAGCTCCGTTAGACCACAGATATAAAGTGCCCACCGATGAGGTCAGTGTGACGCTGCCACCGGCACAGAGGGTCGTCGAACCTGTTGCCGTTATAGTGGGCGTATCTGGTAACGGATTTATTGCAATTGTTGTAGCTGCCGACGGAAGACTCAGACAGCCAAGCTCGTTTATAGTTCGTACGGTAAACTCTCCTGCCCCTGAGACAGTAATTGACCTGGTTGTCTCACCATTTGACCACAGGTACGAGTTACCGACACTTGAGGTCAGTGTCTGGCTGGCACCGGCACAAATGCTGACAGCTCCTGATGGGGTTATTGTAGGTTGAGAGGGTAACGAATTTACTCTAACTTCTGTTACACCTGATGTACTCTGGCATCCGGCTGCATTTGTCACCCTTACAGTGTAGTTTCCTGCAGTGGATACGGTTATGCTGGGCGTGGTCGCGTTTGTTGACCAGAGCCATGAAGCAGCATCCGGTGCAGTAAGCACCACATCCTCACCCTGGCAGAATGTTGTAGGGCCGTCGGCAGTGATAACCGGCATTGGCGGGATTGCGTTGACGGTCAGGGTGGCAGGATCTGAGTTGGCCGAGTTTCCTCCGGAACAATTGGTAATATGGCAGCGGTACTGATAGCTGTTGGCAGTAGTTATACCTGAAACTGTCAGAGATGCTCCGGTGGCCCCTGTATATGATGCCCCGGCAGGTACACCGGCGGTAACATTCACCCATGCAGTGCCATTGTAATACTCCCACTGGTAAGTGAAGGGAGCGGTACCTCCTGCCACCACACTGAAAGACTCACTCGCGCCTGCACACATCGATGCATTCACGGGATGGCTGTTCACAGATACCTGGGTGCAGGTGGAGTTAACAGTGACTGTTAAAGTAAAAGGATTGCCAGTGCATGAACCAGCTACCGGGGTAACAGTATAGACGGCGGTTCCTGATCCGGATGGAATACTGAGAGTCCCGCTTATACTTGTTACAGGAGTTCCCTGGGCTGCGCCTCCCGTCACTCCCGGGTCCATGACCGGTGCCGGCCATGTATAGGTGGTTCCGACTGGAACACCGGCAGGTGAAGACGAAAAGGGTTGCCCAGAGTTAACTGAGGTAGAGTAGTTGCTCACAACCGGCGTAGGCGGCTGGGCATTTACCGTAGCACTCCTTCCGGGTGAAGTACATCCGGCCGCACTCCTTGCGGTCACGGTATAGGTGCCCGGAGCAACTGATGTAAAGACTCCGGTAGTATTGGTGTAAGTTGAGCCATCAATGCTGTAGGTCATCCCGCCTGGCGCTGTTACTGTAATGGTGCCTGTTGCCGTTGAGCATGTCGGCTGGGTGACTGTCAGGGTAGGCTGATCAGGAATAGCGTTTACCGTCAGTGTGGCGACGTTTGACTGGTCGGTGCTCCCGGAACAGTTCGTAGCCATGCACCTGTATTCGTAGCTGCCGACCGCTGTAATACCTGATACACCAAGGTTGACAGTGGCAGGGTTTGAATAAGTTGCACCTGCGGGTGTGCCGTTGACAACATTTGCCCATGTTCCGGCATTATTGTATTGCCACTGGAAGGATGGAGTTGTGCCTGAGGCAGTAATGCTGAACGACGCTGATCCTCCGGCACACATGCTGGTACCTGAAGGTTCAGTGGTAATCTGAACAGGATCGCACGAAGAAGAAACATTTACAGTTACTGTGAACGTGTTGCCGACACACGTTCCGTTGGCAGGGGTCACCGTGTAGACTGCAGAACCGTTTCCTGAAGGGATCGACAGGGTTCCGGTGATATTTGCAGCACCTGTTGTCTGGGCGACTCCCCCCGTTACACCTCCGGACATTGTGGGTGCAGGCCATGTATAGGTTGTCCCGCCAGGCGCGCCGGCAGGAACAACCGTGAAGGTTTCGCCGGCACCTATAGAGACAGGCGTTTGATTTGCTATGGCAGGTGTCTGGTTGACAGTTACATTCAGGGTGCTTGCAGGGCTTGTTCCGCCTGCGTTCGATGCAGTGACGCTGACAGTGCCACCTGATGTTCCGACAGTTACGGTTATTGCATTTGTTCCGCTGCCTGCCGTTGGGTTCCATCCTGCCGGCAGGGTCCAGTTGTATGATGTAGCATCTGCCACTTCAGGTACTGAGTAGATCTGACCGGTGGCTCCTGAGCATTGTGTTGCTGATCCCGTGATGACCCCTGGCTGGGCAGGAGCAGCATTAAGAACGGGATTGCCGACCACAATTGCATTTGCACCTGGCGTAACTGCCAGTGATGAAGTCTGCAAGCCATCAGATACGACAACTGATGTGGCCAACAACGGTGTCAAATCGGATGATGATGTGAAATCGAAATCAGGGGTGGTGCCAGACACAAAGTTCTCACTGTTTGTTATGATAAAGTGAGTCAGAAGTGTGCCAGGACTGACTTTTGAAATAATGGTACATTGACCAAGAGGAATACTTGGAAGAACACCCATTAATTTTATGTGTGTCTGCCCAGGATAGGAGGCGTCAGTTTCTACAGCGGGCGGACCCGGAAACAGCAGGGAGGAGCCCAGTCCTGAATCGGTGTTGTCTATAGTAACTGTTAATGATCCACCGGCATATATTGCCGAGTTGAACAGTATGCCAAGCTGCCCGGAACTGAAATAAAAGTCATTATCCGGATCTGTGTCGAGCAGATAAACGTCAAACTCAATAATGTTGGGTGCAGGATGTGTAATATCCTGAATAGCAAGCTGGAAATCCCCCGGACCAGCATATGCATTGCCACTGCAAAGCAGAAACAGTGGAAAACCAAGCAGCACTATCAAGTATCTGATTTTATTTTTCATAACTACAATGAGTTTTGTTTTTCGTTTGAGGTTTCCTGTAGTTGACATGAACACATACAGTTCATGCAAGAAAAAGAGTGATGTGATGCAAAGAGCAGATTATTGATTAATTAAAGGCGTATTGAGTCTGACTTATTTTTCCCGGAAGCCAAAACTTCAGCCGGAGAACCTGATTAATATGGGTATCTTGCACGTACGTACCTGAAACCATTATTTACCATAATGACATAGTCTCCTGTATCAACGGAGCCATTGCCGTCCAGATCAGTAAAGGTAAAACCGGTTGTATAACGCGAGGCATCATTGACAACCGGTACATAGTCTCTCGTGTCAACCGAGCCGTCCTGATTAGCATCTCCCCCATATATAAGGTAATAGTTGTCAGCGGAAACCTTGAGGTTTCCCCCGAAGACAGCCGAAGGCGCTGAATATAAATAACTTATGCTGGTACCGGCAAAAGATACCGGAAGTGCAGTTGTGGTTGCAATGCTGTTGCGGTGCCTGACCGTAATGTAATATGAACCGCTGTGGACAGCAGGAATGTTGATCTCCGCCACCCCGGAGGTGCTCAGGGGTACATCCGGAAGTGACCAGACAACAGTTGCGTAGTTCGTAGCATCGTGCAGTTCAATAGTGATGTGGTCAGCAATGTCCGCCGCATATTGCGGTCCGGTAGCATTCCGGGCCTGCCTCATGGTACCGGCCCCGGAATAGAGCCCCTCAAGTAATACAGAGCTGAGAAGCAATGTTTTAGCTGCTGCCGTCAGTTCCAGAGATGAGGCAATGCCTTCTCCGCAGGCATTGATACCCCTGACACTCAGCTGCCCTGCAGAGGCATTGGATGAGAAATCAAGGGTCACATAGTTACTTCCGTTCCCGTTTATAGTAACACCGGCACCGGAATAGCTCCAGACATAACTTGTTGCACCTGTAACGGTCCCGACAGTGTACGGCACCCCCGTTGCACCATAGGTAAAGGTTGATGATCCGGTTATGGATCCTGGGGCGGCAAGCGGGTCACTGACATACAGGTCCTTGCTTCGTTGAGGCGAGCTTGTGCCGCATGCATTTATGGCATACACCCTGATGGTGCCGGAAGCTGGAGCAGAGGGACCAATATTTACGGTAATGGAAAGTGTCCCCTGTCCTGAAGTAATATCTACTCCGGCAGGCACCTCCCAAAGATAGCTGGTGGCATTAACCACCGGGCTGATGCTGTAGACCACGCCAACAGCATTCCTGCACTGGGTCTCCTCGCCCGTCACCTGCCCGGGCCGTGCCGGCGGAAGCGAATAAACAATTACCGTAGTGGTCGCCAAGGCAGTATTTCCATCGGCATCGGTGATCTGGACCGTAAAGATCTCACCGTTTACCACACCTGTGGCAACAGGATTCTGAAGGTTCCTGTCATTAAATACAGCAGTACCCGAAGAACTCCACAACCATGAAACTGCACTTCCGCCTGTTTCATAAAGAGTTACTGTACCGCCCGTGCATACCGGTCCGGAGTTTGATGCCACAGCTGTCTGTGCACTGCCCTTCTGTGTACCAAAAACCAGCATCATAGCAATAAGAGAAATGGTTACGGCCAGCCTGCGTGGCAAGGCCGTTGTTTTTAGGAACTTTGTCTCTTCCATTTCAAGTCCGTTTTCTGGGTGTTTCGAAAAAAGTTAAAATCCGAAGGCCCTGGTCTTCCCCCAGACAGGGCATAATTGGAAGAATTGAAGTTGCAGAAAAGTATTTAGAGATCAGATAATATTCAATTGATAATATGATAGTTGGGTATCATGTCAGATAAGAGCCGGATACACTCCCGTTCCGTCAGTCACACTGACAATCCCTCCCGGATGAGCCGGAAAAAAGAGTGCCCGGCTCGCTGACACGGCCGGGCACTTTATATTCACACAAAGCAAGATGAATGATCCGGGGGCAATGC
>Ga0116152_10000152_pt1 | contig 53964 bp, 49 predicted proteins | sample AD_UKC119_MetaG_FD_89894 | JGI IMG/M metagenome (GOLD analysis project Ga0116152, IMG submission 89894) | Active sludge microbial communities of municipal wastewater-treating anaerobic digesters from Hong Kong - AD_UKC119_MetaG | ecosystem: Engineered > Bioreactor > Anaerobic > Digestate...
CTTCTGTCCGGGGATTTGATTTCTCAGTGAGAGATACTTCAATTTTTACGGGAGCGGAAGCTTCCATCGGGATCATCATGAATGAGGATTCCGATATGAATATGGTCGGAGCCTCTCTTTACTATGCCCCGTCCTCGTTTTTTCAGGCCCGGATAGGGTTCGATGCTTACGAGTTTGCCGATCAGGGGTGGAAGATGGATGAGTGGCATATGGGTGGAAAAGTCCTCCTTTATCAGACCCTTCTGGCTTTTCAGGGCGGCTACTATTTCTGTGAGAACAAAGCGGACTACTATCGTCTCGACCTATTGGGGACTCTTGAGTATGACCAGGCCCTTTTTTCTTTCAATGCAGGTTTTGCTGCTTCGACCGGGACAAATCTTTTCCCCGTAGGGATAAAGGCAAAGCTTCCTGTGAGCTATACCTCTTACCTCATAGCTTCGGGGGAGTATATCCGTGCTTCAGACAAGGAGAATGACCTGATCCATCAGGATTACTGGGAGTTTGGAGGAGGGATCGGCTGGGAACTGAGCGATGTCTTTATCCTGGAGTTAAGCGGTTATTACGATTCCACCCTGGGATATGAGGATGAGATAAAAGTCTACGACGATCAGTATGTGCGCTTTTCCGCCCTTGTGAGATTCAGTCCTCAATGATCTGAGCGGGGCTGAAGGCCCCGCTCTCTGAGACTCTCAGACGTTATAGGAACAGCAGTAATCCAGAAGTTCAACGACTTCGATATCGAAGTGGGAATCTGCTGGAACAGAGAAGGATTTTCCCTCACTGACCGTTGTCCAATCTTTCTCTCCTTTGACAAGAACACGGGCTGTGCCGCCCAGGATCTCCATGAGCTCCGATGAAGAGGTGTTAAAATGGTAGCGGCCGGGCATCATGATGCCCAGAGTCTTCTTTGTCCCGTCGGGGAAGAGAAGGGTCCGGCTGGTGACCTTTCCGTGGTCGTAGATATTGGCTTTTGCGATGACAGTGACATCTTTGAATTCCATAAAGACCTCCTTCAATTATTGCGGCAGGGGGTATCTGCCCGGCGGGCAAGAAAAAAGGTGATGGTATACCCCCTTGCCAATCCTTTCATCATATAATCCGATTCATGAAACTCATCCAGGTTTTCCACGGCCCACTCCTCTTCCACGGGTCTGAGAAGAGAGGAGGCCTGATCGAGCTGGTCCCTGATCCACTCCTTGTAACCGGGATGATCCGTAACGATGTAGAGAACGGTCTCTTCCTCCATGACATTGTGGATAAGGTGCAGAGTCTCCTGTTGAATAACACGTCTTTTCCAGTGCCTTTTTTTGGGCCAGGGATCGGAAAAATTGATATAGATGCGTTCCAGCTGTCCCAAACGCGGGATTAGGGAGAAAGCCTTCTCCATAGTCGCATGAAGAAAGCGGATATTATCCAGCCCATGTTCGTGAGCCCTTTTCACTGCTCTCTGGACCACCGGATAGGCATAATCGATTCCGAGAAAATGCTTGTCGGGATATTTAAGGGCCTCTTCAACCAGGAACTCCCCTTTGCCGCAACAGCATTCGATGACAAGGTCTTTTTTCCCGATGTAGGAGCTCAGTTCCTCAGATATCTTCTCTTCTCCCAAAGGCAGGACATACCGGTTCCACAGTTCCCGGGGGAGTTTGATGGTCCGCAGACGGCTTCTCACAATCTAAAACCACCCGATAAAGAGTTTGAACAGAAGCGCTGCTGTTCCTGCTGCCAGAGGTACTGTCAGGAGCCAGGAGATAGCGATCTTTTTGATAATATCCAGGTTGATAGCTTCCAGCCCCCGGGCCATGCCCACACCCACGATGGAGCCTACAACGGTGTGGCTTGAGGAGACCGGGAGCCCGAAGACAGAGGCCAGAAAAACGGTGGTCGCTGTCGAAAAATCAATGGAAAATCCCCGGGTATTATTGAGTTCGGTGATATTATCTCCCACCGTCTGCATGACCCGGTATCCCAGGATAGCGACGCCAAGGGCGATTCCCAGTCCGCCCAGCCCGAGGAGATATTTGGGTATCCCTGCCTGGGCTCCTACGACCCCGGTGGTCACCACGGCATAGATGGCTGCCAGGGGGCCGATAGCATTGGCCACATCGTTAGCTCCATGGGAGAGAGAGACATAACAGGAGGTCACTACCTGCATCCTGCGGAAGATCCCTTCGACAGCTTGATACTCATCGTTCCGGGGTTTTACCCGTTTCAGGACAAAAAAGCTCACAGCGGTTGCGGCAAGGCCGAAAAGAGAGGACCAGAGGAGGGGTTTGCTGTTGATATCCATGTGAAGGGCCTTGGAGAAAAACATCAGCATGACAATAAAGACGGTGATCCCGATGAGGAAGGGGCCGGCTTTTTTCGCAGCATTCAGGGGAAACTCCCGGTGAAGGATGGCCCAGGAGATAAATCGGAAGACGAGATAGGCCAGGATCCCTCCGAGAAGAGGGGAGAGGAACCAGCTGGAGACGATAAAAAGCATTTTTCCCCAATTGATGGCATGCCATCCCACGGCCACGATTCCGAAACCGGCCATTCCCCCCACGATGGAATGGGTCGTGGAGATGGGAAGGGCGAAGAAGGTGGAGACAAAAACCCAGATGGCGGCAGCGACCAGGGCGGCGAAGGCTCCGGCGATCATGATCTTGGGCTCTTTGATCAGAGAGGGGTCTACGATACCTTTGCGGATGGTCTCTGTGACCATCTTTCCGAAAAAGAAGGCTCCTGTGAATTCCAGCAGGGCGGCTATGATCACCGCCTGTTTGATGGTGATGGCTTTAGCGCCTACAGCGGTGGCCATGGAGTTTGCGACATCATTGGCCCCGATGGCCATGGACATGACAAACCCGATGACCGCTGCGATGATGAGAATCGTCATATCATCTCCTTTACTTCAGAAAAGCTTTTAAAAGCTCTGCGGTGTTTTCCGCTCTGTCGGTGATATGAACCAGGATGAGGACCGTTTCCCGGAAAAATATAAGGTCTAAAGGGTTCATCTCCTTCTTTTTTGAATAGATCCACTTTCCGATCTCGATGGAAAGGTCGTCGACCCTGTTTTCAATATCTTCGATCTTGACATAGTTATTGGCTTCCTTTTTTAGAAGTTTAGAAGCAAAAGAGTAGCTGATGACTTTCCGGACTTCCCTGATCATATCTTCCAGATAATCGATGGACTGAACCACCTGATCCACGAGTTCCATGACTTTATCCTTGATATAGTCATCCAGACCTTCCACTTTGTTCAGGGAGAGCTTTTTCGCCACATCCTCAAAGCGGTCGATGAGAGAATCCTGAAGATGAAGGTAGTCAAGGATGTCCTTGACGGCAAAGGGGGTCCGGACACTCTGGGAGAGCATCCTTCTGATCTGGAATTTGATCTCGTCAGCGTCACTCTCACGCTTAGAGATGAACTTCATCCGCTCATGAATATCTTCATTGTTAAAATAGGCTTCCATGAGGGGTTTGATGAGCCGGCTGATCTCTTCCAGGACAGCCGCGTGTTCGATAAGAAGCTGTATCGGGGTCTCTTTAGGGAACATACGGATAAAAAAAGCACTTTTCATGACTCCTCCTTCACGATACATAGATTTTATGGTAAATTGAGTTGATGTCAACACGGATTTCCTGCAGAGGAAGTGCGCAGGCGGGAAATCTTCACTTACCAAAGGAGGAATCATGGAAGAGGGAAAAAAGTTGAAGATCTCTTACAGAAATCTGGAGGAATTTGAGTTCACTCCTGTAGTTAACGGGATCTTCGGGGGGATCTCTCCCGACGGCCTGCTGACGCTGAACCTCTATTTCGACAGGAAATCCATGCCAACGTCTCTGGAGATCGAACATATCGAACACCATCTCTTTGGAAATGAAAGGCCTCTCGATTTTGAAGAAGGCTCCGATGTGATCCGCGAAGTGGTAGCCAAGGTTGCTTTGACACCCCGGGCGGCTCTCAATATCGGGCGGTGGATCGTCAAGAAGGCCGAAGAGGCCCAGAAGATCATAGACGGCGGGAAGAAAAAAGAGTAAGCCTATTCGGGCCAGACGAAGCGGGCCGCCTTTTCCAGGCGGTCCAGGGCACGCCTGAGCAGCGGCCTTGGACAGGCGAAGTTCAGCCGCATATATTCGTTTCCGGGTTCCCCGAAGTCGGTTCCGTCATTCAGCGCGATCCCGGCCCGTCCTGTGACGATCTCTTTAACATCCAGCCCTTTTTCCATCCAGGGCTTGAAACTTATCCAGGCGAGAGTAGTTCCCTGAGGGAGAACAGAAAAATCGATGCCCGGAATCTTGTCAAGACGCTTTTTCAGATAATGAAGATTCTTATAAAGGTATTCCAGCAGGCTTTCAAGCCAGGGCTCTCCGAAGGAGTAGGCTGCAACGGCCGCTTCCAGGGCAAAGATGTTAAGGGAGGAGAGGTGGAAGCGTTCTAAAACAGCCTGGTAGGCTTTTTTAAGCGCTGCATCCGAGATGATGATGTTGGAGCCGTAGAGGCCCGGGATATTGAAGGTCTTGCTCGGGGAGGTGCACGTAACGGTCCGTCCGGCAAGTCCGGGATGGCTTCGTGCAGTAGGAATATGAGTATGCCCCGAAAAGACGAGGTCGGCATGGATCTCATCGGAGACCACGATGATCCCGTTTTTTTCGCAGATTTCTCCCAGATCTTCCAGTTCCTGCCTTGACCAGACGCGTCCCACGGGATTGTGGGGACTGCAGAGGAGCAGAAGTCTTGTCTTGGGAGAGATCTTCTTCTTTAAATCATCCAGATCCATGCGATATGTTCCCTCTGCTTCACAGAGAGGGTTTAAGAGAAGGCGCCGCCGGGCTTGAGTGACCACTGAGAAAAAGGGGGGATAGACCGGGGGCTGGATGATGACTTCGTCTCCGATGGCTGTAAAGGCCTCTACACAAAGAGCTAAGGCTGTGACTACCCCCGGTGTCGTCAGAATATCCTCTTCTGCTACTTCCCACCGGAAACGCCTGGACAACCACTGACGGACAGCGGCATAATACCGGCTGCTTGTGAGTGTATAGCCGTAGGCCGGATGTCGCGCCCTTTTTACGAGGGCTCGGGTGACTTCAGGGGGAGATGGGAAGTCCATGTCAGCCACCCAGAGAGGGAGCAGTCCTTTCTTTTGAAAGAGACTCTCTGTCCCGTCCCATTTCACACTGTCTGTCCCCAGTCTGTCCACGATTTTATCGAAATCGTATTTCAGGACTTCTCCTTTCACGGGCCAAGGGCCCGGTAGATCTCTTCCAGGGCGATGACCCTGTAGATATAATTTCTTGTCTCGGTGAAGGGGATGAGTTCGACGAACTCTTCAGGAGGGCGTGAACCGAACTTCTCTCTCCAGAGTTGAAGCCGGTGAGGACCGGCATTATAAGCAGCCAGGGCATATTCTCTTTCTGTGAACCGGCCCAGAAGTCTCCTCAGATAGAGGGTGCCGGCTTTGATATTAATATGGATGTCAAAGGGGTCCTGTTCCTTGTCTGCTTCCCCGGCGGCCTGTACCAGGCCTTGGAAAGTGGCAGGCATCAGCTGCATGAGTCCGCGGGCTCCTGCCCGTGAGACCGCTAAAGGAGAAAAACGGCTTTCCTGATGGATGACGGCAAAGACCAGGGGGTTTTTTTCTGCAGACATGGCGCTGTGGGAACGGATCTCTTCTTCGAAACCGCGGGGATAGAGATAGGGAAGCAGCCTTTCTGAGGGGCCTTCGGCCTCCCAGAGGTAGCGGGCGCTCAGGATCATCCAGTCATATTCATGCTCTTTGGCATAGAGATCCATAAACAGGGGAAGATTGTCGAAGAAATGGTCGTTATCGATGGAAAGTTGAATCAGCCGGATCCCCTCGGTGTCGTCATAGGCATCCAGAGCCGTGAGGAGAGAGTCCATTTTCGGATCCGGCCGGCTTCGTGTCTTTGAGGGGGAGAAGAGGCGGGGATCCAGGGGAGAAAGGCCCAGGAGGCGGGCAGCCCGGATATGGTAATAGGATAGAGGTGCCAGGCGGCTGCATTCGGCAAGCCTATCCTCATCTTCCGGCGTCAGCCCCCTCTCTTGTATATTTAAGAGAGTCTCCCAGAAAAGGAAACGGGACCGGGTTTCGCTGCTGAAGGTTTCTTCTTCCCGGTTCCACGCCGAGAGCCATTTCTCCAGAGTATCGTAACGGCGTTCTTCCAGGAGGGCTTTAAACAACTGCCCGGCTGCTTTTTCGGAAGCTTCATCATCCAGCAGAGGGAAAAAAGTGAAACTCCTTAGGTCATCGGGGAAAAGAGAAAGAAAGAGAGCAGCCAGGGGAGAGGGGTATTTCAGGGCAGGGTCATCCAGATAGCCGGTGATAAGGTTCCGCACCCGGTCAGTGGCCGGGGATCCGTTGAGACGGCGCGCCAGGATATAGCCGTTTTTTTCACCACCTATAGCGGTCAGTCCCTGCAGGGAGAGGAAATGCGAGGCCGTCTCCCACCAGAAACGAGTGTCTTCATAGTGACGGGACAGAATTTGTCTTATTCGTGAAGTACGTAAGGGAAGGCGGGACAAGAGGCTCCATTCGGGGCCCTGAAGAGAGAGGGAATCCTTTTGAAGGAGAGAGATGATCAGCTCCTCCAGGATTTCCCGTTCTTTCCCCGGAAGGCGTCTCGGATAGAGGGAAATCGCTTCTCTTAGAGCCTCTTCTTCCTTTCCGGCTTTCATGAGGGCTTTCACATGGAAAAACAGGAGCTCCTTATAGAGGTCCTCCTCTTCGACAAGATCGAAATAATCCCTATAGGTCAGAAGGTAGCCGTAATCCCCACGGTCAGCCTGCTGACGCATGAGGGCAAAATAGTAGTAGTCATCCAGAAAGGGGTAACGGGGCAGGATCCCGGCCAGGCGGGAAAGGAACCGGGTATAGAGTTCATCATCTTTTCCCCGGGCGGCTTCCAGCCCCCGGATGAGAGCAGCCGGGTAGATTTCCTCATCGGGGCTTACGGATAAGAGGAGCCTGGCAGCCGCAGAGGGTTCTTTTTCAGCGAGTTTTTCAAGGGCCAGTGTGTAATAGGGGCGGGGAGGAGAGGGCCGCCTGATCAGGGAGCAGCCGGGGATGTAGAAGAGGAAGAAAAGGAGGAGGGAAATGCTAATTCCAGAAAGGATATCTTTCTTCATACTTTTTGCAGTCTCCTTTTGCTTTCAATTCTTCCAGTCCCTCCTTGTCGATAATGATCCTGAATATGATCCCCGCTGTCGTCGAAAAAGCATAGGGCAGGGCCGCTTCCTCCAGGGGGTGACAGTTTTTCTTTTCAGGCGCAAGGGATCTCAGCGGTGTGTCTGAAAGGAGAAAAGAACCTTTGTGATCCCGTCCTGTCCAGAGGGTGAAAGGGCCCGACAAGAGGGCCCCATCATCCAATCTTCTCAAAAGAGACGGGTCTGTGAGAGCATTTTCTTCAAACCGATAGAAAAAATAGAAGGGTTTGAGGAAGGGTGTGATATCTGCCTGGGAGAGGGGGATCCTGTGAACGGCCGGATAAGAGGGGTCTCTCATGGCGAAAAGCTCTTCTTTCAGGTTTTCGTCAAGTCGGACTTGCCTGGCCAGGATAAAGAAGCGTTTGCCTTCTGACGAATAGAAAAAGGCCATGGATTGTCTTTCCCCTGAAAAGAATTCGGCATATTCCTCTTTTGTACGGGAAAGGCTGATGAACTGTTCCGTAAGGAGGAGAGGGGTCTCTTTCTGATGGACGGTGATGATAAGCCGGACGGTATCAGGGCTGCTCTTTGTCCCTCCCAGGGAAAGAAGCCCGTCGATGAGGCTTCGAACCCCTTCTGGAGGTATCTCTATGAGAAGAAACAACCCTCCCCCGGGATCCCGGTGAAAGGGGCCGGAGAGCTCTCCCTGAGGGATCTCGGTAAACGGCGTCATGTTTTCCAGATTTACCATAGGGATCAAAAGATCAGGGGCAGGCCTGTCAGGGTGAAGTAAAGGTTCAGGACAAGGCGCAGGTAGACGTCGATAACGCCCACAAAAAGAAGTCCCAGGATGATGACAAAACCGTAGGGTGCGATCCGGTTGAAGACCATAGCCTGCTTGGGAGGCAGAAGGAGCATGAGGATATGAGAGCCGTCCAGAGGCGGAATCGGGATAAGGTTAAAGGCGAAAAGGATGACATTGATCACCGATGCGATGATGAAAAAGAAGATCATCGGCTGAACAAAAGGGGTCCGTGAAAAGGGACGGAGAATAAAGACCAGAGCTGTGAAGAGCAGCGCAGAAAGGATGTTGGCGGTGACTCCCGCAAGAGAGACCACTACTTCACCTTTTTTGAAGTCCCTGAAATTATTGGGATTGACAGGAACAGGCTTGGCCCACCCGAACAGGATCGGAGAGCGGGTGACGATGAGAAGAAGGGGCAGAAGGACCGTGCCGAAGAGGTCCATGTGCCGTATGGGGTTCAGCGTGAGCCGGCCCATATAGTAGGCTGTATTGTCTCCCATCTTATAAGCGGCAAACCCGTGGGCCCACTCGTGGATGACAATGGCATAGAGAAGGGCCAGTATCTGCAGGGGAATGATGGCGATGTCGTTGATCATGTCTCAAAGACTCCTTTCTTGTGTGTATCCGTTGCATAGATCTTGCTGTCACGGAAGATCTGTAAAAGTTCTTTGTCCACTTCTCCCCGCTCAGCACTTTTTTCCAGGATCTCAAAGGCCTGGTCGGGAGTCATGGCCTTTTTATAGGGGCGGTCACTTGCGGTCAGGGCATCGAAAAAGTCGGCGATGGCCATGATCTTTCCGCCGATGGGGATCTCTTCGTCCTTCAGATGATGGGGATAGCCGCTGCCGTTGATCTTTTCATGATGGGAGGAAGCGATCTCGGGGACATTTTTATATTTTTTGATAAAGGGCATGTTGGTCAGAAGCTTTTCGGTGACCAGGACATGGTTTTCCATAATGGCCCTTTCCTCGGGGTTGAGAGTCCCCCGCGGAATAGAGAGATTGGTATACTCCTCTTCTGTGATCACCTGCCGGGGGATTCCCATGTGGTCCTTAAAACGAAAGGCGCGGATCTCGTCAAGCAGGGCAAGATCGGATTTATTCAGGGATTCTGCCGGCTGATTGGCTTTGATGAGAAAATCTTCATAACGGGAAAGGCGCTCCAGCATCTCCTTGGCTTTTTTTTCGTCCAGTGTCCCGGAAAGCTCCTGGAGGCTGCAGTCTTTTCGCAAAAGTTCTATGCGCTGAAGGATCAGCTCCAGACGGTCCATCTTGCATTCCAGTTTGGTCGATTTATCCATCACAATATCCGGGGTGGTCACTTTTCCTACATCATGAAGCCAGGCGGCCATATTCAATTCGGCCAGTTTCTCTTCCGTGAAATAGAGGTCTTTGTACTTACCCTCGCTGATCTCATTGATGCGGCTGGCCAGGGCTACCGTATAACAGGCCACGCGGGCGGTATGGTCCCTGTTGTAGGGAGTCCGCTCGTCAATGGCTGTGGCCATGACTTTGACAAAGGAGTTGAGCATCTGCTCTATGTCCTTGATCAGCTGGGCATTGGTGATGGCCACGGCAGCCTGAGAGGCAAGGGAATAGATGATATCCTCATATTCAGGGGCAAAGGGGATGACCTCGCCGGTATCTTTGTTTTTGGCGTTGATGAGCTGAAGGACCCCGATAATGGTATTCTCATGGTCCCGGAGGGGGACTACCAGAAAAGAGCGGGAGCGGTAACCGGTCTGGGCATCATATTTTTTGGGGCCTGTAAAATCAAAGGAGTTGTCCTTATAGACATCAGGAATATTGATGATCTCTCCTTTTTTGGCCACATAGCCTGAGACATTCTGTTCATGGATGGGGACAGGGGGAAGTTTGATGGGAGTTCCCGTTGTCCCGCCCTGTTTAATACCCAGAGTATCGTTGTAGAGGATCTCGAAGATCAGGCGGTCTCCGCTCACTGAGTAGAGCGTCCCGGCATCAGCATTGGTAAAGTTTTTGGCCTCTTCCACGATCATTTCAAGGATCTTGGTGATATTCTTCTCTGAAGTGAGGGAGATCCCGATCTCAGCGAGTTTCTTGATATGGCTGATGAAGCTGATAGAGTAGTTTTTGATCTCATCAGCGACTTTATCAAGCATTTCTGTCAGACGTTGGTCATAAATGCTCCTGTTTTCCATACAGGCTCCTTTCAAAGGTAAAATGACGGCCTGCGGTCATCGAAGACAGAGTTTCGCGGAGTCACTTTCTTGTCTGAGGCTTGGGCAGGGTCGATTTCTGCAGAACCGAAAGTGCGGCTCTTGCGGGCCCGGGAGAGGATCTTTCCGTCGGGGCCGCAGATCAGGCTTTTTCCGGTAAATCGGAGCCCGCGCTCTTTTCCCGCCCTGTTTGCGGTCACGGTAAAGATGCGGTTTTCCAGAGCCCGGACAGGCATGGCTTTCTGACACAGGGGCAGGACAAGATTGGCAGGATGGGCGATTACTTGAGCGCCCCTGAACGCCAGGGTCCGGGCTGCTTCAGGGAAGGCCCAGTCGAAACAGATCATGACTCCGATCCGTATGCCGTCGACATCCCAGACGGTCAGAGGAAGGTCGCCGGGAGAAAAAAGGTCTTTTTCATCAAGAAAAAGATGGATTTTTCGGTATTTTCCCAAAAAGAAGCCGTTATGGACCAGGACGGCGCTGTTAAAGAAGCGATCTCCATCGCGCTCGGCCATTCCCCAGACGATGGTACTCTTCTTTTCACGGGAGTAACGGAGGAAAAATGAGGTCGTCGGACCGTCCGGAATCGGTTCACTCAGGAGGTCACGTTCCTCAGGGGCCAGGGCATATCCCGTGGTGCAGAGTTCCGGAAGGACAAGCAGGTCGAACTTCCTCTTTTCTGTCCCTGACCGGATCATCCGGAGGTTTTTATCCCGCTCCCCGAAAAGGGGATGAAATTGATAAAATGCAGTAATCATACGGCTATTCTATCACATCGAGGGCGAAGATTCAAGAAAACCTTCTCTTGACAGGGAAGAGAAAGAGTTTATAATCAATGCAAATCATTTGCGCAAAGGAGTTGCTATGACGAAAGCTTTGACTACAGAGAAGTCCATTGAAAAGATGATGGATGCAGAATTTAAGCTTTTTGATGCTGCAGGTCTGGCAAGCCTCCTTCCGGGAAAGCCTGATCTTTCCACAGTCTACCGTGCGCTGAAAAGACTCGAACAGGAGGGGCGCATCAACAGCGTCTCGTTTTTCGGAGAGAAAAAGTACTACTACAGCGGGAAAGAGAACGGCCATTTTCTTGTCTGCCGGGAGTGTCATGAAATCAAGATGTTCCCCCATTGCCCCTCGAAAAGCATTGAAAAGGAGTTGAAAGAGGAGTTTTCCTATACGATTCTGGGGCATAAACTTCTGTTCAGCGGATTGTGTTCCGATTGCGCCAGAGCCCTGGCCAAACGTAAAGAGAGGAGCCAAGGATGAAACGTTTGCTTCGTATAGGCCTGCTTTTGATACTGGGGTCCTGCTCGTCTTTTTCGTCCCGTACCGGCGAGAAACCCCTTGTTTTTGTGAGTATTCCTCCCCAGGTATGGTTTATGGAACAGCTGGCCGGAGAGGAGTTTCAAGTCGAGGTCATGGTGGGCCCCGGAGAAAACCCGGCGACTTATGAGCCGCGGCCCCGCCAACTGGAGAAACTTTCCCGGGCGAAGGCTTTTTTTGCTATAGGTGTTCCGTTTGAAGAGGCCTGGATGCCCCGGATCAAAGAACTTCTGCCCCGGATGAAGGTGTATGATGTCTCTGCAGGGATTCCCAAACAGCCCGTTGACGATTTCCGGACTCTCATGGGCGGCAGCCCGGAGAAAGAGGAAAGTCACGGCCATGGACACCTGGATCCCCATATCTGGCTGAGTCCCGAGCTCGGGAAGCAGATGGCTGAAAATATGGCTGTGGCCCTGGCCCATATCGACCCTGAAGGAGAAAGCCGTTACAAAGAGAGGCTGGCCCTTCTTCTGGAGGACCTGACACAGCTGCAGAAAGAGGTCCGGGTCATTCTGGGGCAGGGAGAAAAAGCCCCTTTTGCTGTCTTTCATCCCTCCTGGGGGTATTTCTGCAGAGAGTTTGGCCTGGAACAGATCCCCATAGAGGTCCGGGGTAAAGAGCCGGCTCCCCGCGAACTGCAGGCCATCCTGGACTATTTGAAGGAGAGGGGGGTCAAAACAGTCATGATACAGAAGGAATTCAGCCGCCATGCGGCTGTGCGCATAGCGGAGGCACTCAATGGGGAAGTTGTCACTCTGGATCCTCTGGGCAGCGATTATCCGGCCCTTCTCAAAGAGGCGGCCCGGGCGGCGGCGGGAAAGGCAGGGGAGTGATGGGAAAAGTACTGGAGAGCCGCGGGCTCTGGTTTGCCTATGACGATGATTATGTGCTGGAAGATATCTCTGTATCTGTAGACAGAAGCGATTTTGTCGCCATCGTAGGCCCCAACGGAGGGGGGAAGACGACTTTTGTGAAGTTGATCACAGGACTTCTCCAGCCTACTATGGGGACATTGACTGTTTTGGGAGGCCCTCCCGCCAAGGCCGGCTCGCGCATAGGATATGTCCCTCAGTTTAGTACCATGGATGCCTCTTTTCCCATCACCGTACTGGAAGTCGTTCTGCAGGGGCTCTTCCATAAAAGCATGATCGGCCCTGTTTGGAAAAGGGATGCTGTGGAACAGGGGCTCCATTCATTGGAACAGCTGGGGATCGCCGATCTGGCCGGGAGACATTTCGGGCGGCTTTCAGGCGGCCAGAAGCAGAGGGCTTTACTGGCCCGGGCACTGGTCTCCTCTCCGGAACTTTTGATCCTCGATGAGCCGACTTCCAGCGTGGACATTGCCGTGGAAGAGGATATCTATGAACTCCTCAAAGAACTGAACAGTGTCATGACCATCCTTCTGGTGACCCATGATATCACCTTTGTCTCTTCCTATGTCAATAAGGTCATGTGCCTGAACAGAAGGTCTGCCTGTCATGCAACTGAAGAGATCGCCCTTGAAAGGGAAGGAATTGCACCCTATGGGCATAAAGTAACAGAGATCCGCCATCAGTGCGGCCTTTAGGAGGAGATATGGATAGCGTGATTCCTCTCTATCTGTTTACCTTCACAGCGGCTCTCCTGTCGGGGATAGCCGCAGGGATCGCCGGGACCTTTGTGGTGACCCGCCGTTTGGCGGTCATGAGCGGAGGGCTGGCTCATGCGGTCCTGGGGGGGATCGGCTTGGCTGTCTTCCTCTCCTTTGAACCTCTGTGGGGAGCGCTGGCAGCGGCTTTGCTTTTTGTCCTGATCCTTGTCCTGGGGAAAAACAGGCTGGGGGAGAGAGAGGATACCGTCATCGCCGCTTTGTGGTCTCTGGGGATGGCCCTGGGTGTCCTCTTTATCTCTCTGACGCCGGGATATACGGTGGACCTCCTCTCTTATCTTTTCGGGAACATCCTGTTGGTGACTGTAAAAAACCTCTTTGCCCTGGCCATCCTGGACCTTTTCCTCATTCTCGGAGTCGTCCTGTTTAAGAAGCATATCCTCTATGTCTCATTTGACGAAGAGTATTCAGCCATGCGGGGTCTGCCTGTCAATCTGATGTCTCTTCTCTTTCTGGGAGTGATTGCTGTGACCATCGTCCTCCTGACCCGGATCGTGGGGCTTGTCTTGGTCATCGCCCTGCTGGCGTTGCCTGCTTCTGCAGCCAACCTCTTCAGCCGGCACTTGACTTCCATGATGATCCTGGCATCTCTTTTTGCCGTGCTCTTCAACAGTGCAGGGCTCGGCATCTCCTATCTGCTGAATCTGCCCTCCGGAGCAATGATCATCATCGTCTCTGCTGCAGGGTATGGAGCGGCCCGGGCTGTCCGGGCTCTTATGAAAAGAAAAAGGGAAGCGCCGGAGGGATGACCCTCCGGCGAAAAGGCGGGATCAGGAAAAGTCTGCAGAGATCTCTACCGGATATTTACTTTTAAGGGTTATGATGTAATTGTCATACAGTTGCTGCTTTTTATTGTTGATGATCTGTTGCTCCAGGTAGGGAAAGAACTCCTTCTCCTTTGACCGGCGGAAGGACTTGTCGGAGAGGAAACGTTCCCCGTATTGTTCAGCCAGGTTTTTCATGAGGGCCGGATTGTTCTCATAAGCTTCTCTGACCTCTTCCGCCGTCACTTTGATTTGGGTGAAAAGGGTCTCATCAAGATAATTCTGGACCAGATACTCCTTCTTCATCTCATCCATAAAAGAGGTATACCCCTCGGATTCGCGCAGGTTTTCCGAGTCGATAATACCCCGGTAAGCCTTTCTGATGATAAGGTCGTTCAGGGTCCCATAGAGAGCATCGGCATTCTTAAAGAGTTGAGCCATGGTCTCTTCGTTCATCCATTTGGAGAGGTCCTCAAGAAAAGCTTTATTGGAATAGACGGTGGAGGTCTTCTGGATCTCCGCTACGATATCGTCTGAAGGGGAAGGCGAAGCTTTTTCGGGATAGACTGCGACTCCGTACTCCTTTTTGAGGAGAGCGTTGTAGACGTCGTATTTCAACCTGTTTTTTGCTTCTTTATAAGGGATACGTCCGGCTTCGGCTTTATCGGTGATCCTGATAAGATGATAGCCGAACTGAGTCTTCACAGGCTCGGAGGAGACCTCACCTTTTTTCATACCGAATGCAGCCTCTTCAAATGGTTTGACCATCTGGCCGCGGGAAAACCATCCAAGATCTCCATCTCTGGAGGCACTGGGACCTTCAGAATACTCCCTGGCCAGGTCTCCGAAATTGGATCCTTTGGAATCGATCTTCTTCTTGACGTCTGTGATAAGGGCCAGGGCCTCTTCATCGGTATGTCTATCGCCTACCTGGATGAGAATATGGCTTGCCTTGACCTTTTCCGGTGTCTCAAACTGGGCCAGCCGTTTCTCGTACTCTTTTTTCAGCTCTTTTTCCGGGATAGCGGCTTCATGCCGGATATATTCGTTGACAAAATAGGTCAACTCCACATCGGGTCTGATCTCTTCCCAGCGACGGGCTATGTCCTCTTTTTCATCATACTTTTTCTCTTTCAAGTCCCTGAAGAGAAGCTCTGTCTCGATCATGCGGTTAAGCAGGGTCTCCTTGAGACGCTTTTCTCCGTACTGCTGAAGTGCAGCGGGGTCGATTTTCGAGACCTGTTTTTCCAGTTCTGCGGCGGTGAAGACACGTTCGCCTACCGATGCCAGCTCCTTTTTCCCGCAGGAGACTGTCAGGACGATGGATAATAAGGCGATGAACGGAATGAGTCGTTTCATTTTTCCTCCCTTGTTAAAATGGCGTCGATGGCCTGCAGAACAGAATCATCGAGTTTTTCTTTGATATCCAGGGCACCGAGGTTTTCTGTCAGCTGCTCTTCTGATGTGGCTCCGGTGATGACACTGCTCACATGAGGGTTTTTCAGGACCCAGGCAATAGCCAGCTGAGCCATGCTTCCTCCCAGGTCAGCAGCGATCTTTGTCAGGAGCCGGACTTTCTCGAGAGTCTCATCAGAGAGAAGCCCCGTCTCTTCCATGTTCTGACGGAGAGCAGGGTTTTGTGCCAGGCGGCTCTCTTCCGGGATTCCGTTGTTGTATTTTCCTGTAAGGATCCCTGAAGCCAGAGGACTCCAGGTGGTGGTTCCCAGCTGATATTGTTCAAAAAGGGGCCTGTACTCTTCCTCAAAGCGGTTCCGGACAAGCATATTATACTGGGGTTGTTCCATGGACGGCGGGACGGTGTTCAATTCCCGGCATAGCTGGAATGTCTTTTCCAAGGCCTGTGCGCTCCATTCGGAGGTCCCCCAATAGAGGGCCTCTCCTCCGCGGACAAGAGAGTCCATGGCCAGAATCGTCTCTTCGAGAGGTGTCTCGGGATCGGGGCGGTGGCAAAAGAGGAGATCCACATAATCCAGCTGCAGCCTGCGCAAAGAGTTTTTTGCCCCTTCCAGAAGATGTTTCCGTGAAAGCCCCGTCTGATTGGGTCCTTCCCCGCCCCAGAAGATCTTTGTGGAGATGACCAGGTCCTCGCGGCGGAAGGTCCTGAGGATCTCTCCCATGATGAGTTCAGAAAGGCCCCTTGCATAGGCTTCTGCATTATCGAAAAAGTTGATCCCCCGGTCATAAGCGCTCCTCATCAGCTTTCCGGCTGACACAAGATCTGTCTGCTTTCCGAATGTGATCCACGATCCGAAGGATATTTCGCTGATTTTCAACCCTGTCTTTCCCAGGCGGTTATATTGCATATGATCTCCTTTCGCTTTGCTATGACTCTACAGGGATTAAACCATGATAACGGAGATGAGTTCCGTCAAAATCAAAAGAGAGGGGGTAGACTTCGACCCCCTGTTCCAGAGCTTCGTCGAAGGCGTCTGCAAAATCTTTGTCCCGTTCCCGGTGGGGAGAGAACCGAGTGACGGAAACGGAAAAGATTAAAATGAGGAGCGCTGCACGCTCTCCCCGGTGACGCAGGGAAATGAGTTCACGCAGATGGCGGGTTCCGCGGCTTGTCGGGGCATCAGGGAAGAGGGCTCTCGGCCCTTCGAAGAGAGTGCAGCCCTTTGTCTCGATCCACACCCTGCCTGAAAGGGTCTCGGCGCAAAAATCAAGGCGTCCTGCTGAAATGCGGACTTCAGGCTTGAGAGAAAGGATCTTCCCCAGAGGGTTGTCGGGCCCCTTCAGAAAATTTTCACCCAGGGGGCGGTGAAGTGAAGAGTTGATGATGACCCAGCTGCCGGAAGCAAAGGCGGCGATGACATCCCAGGCCGTCTTCCGTTTCTCCCCCGGGACGGCCCTGAGCAGAAGACGGTTTCCTTCTGTGAGCAGTTCAGTGAGTCGGCCGGGGTCATGAAGATGGGCGTTCTCCTCATTTCCGTCGATCAGGGTCCGGACTGTAAAACGATTGGGACGGGAGAGGAAAGTCCCCTCCTTCAGAGAAGGGAGGGTCAGAAGGGCGGGAGAAGAAACCTCTTTTTTCATAAAAATATCATACAAGGTCTGTAAAAAAATGCAAGGAACTTGCAACAGGCATAAAATTCAGGTAGGGTGAGAGAGATGAGAAGTAAATGGAAGATCCAAGCTGAAGAGTTGATGAAAGGCCTTTATACGCCCCGGGAGATAGACCGTATCATCGACCTTATGGAGTACCTGTCAGAAGACGAGGAAAGAGATTTTTCCGGACAGCTCTTCGACCATAAGGATGTATGGCTTATCACCTACGGCGATTCTATCCTGGATGGAAACCGGCCGCCGCTGGAGGCCTTTGCTGAGATCGCCGAGGCTGCCTTCACACCCCTCTTTTCCCTGATCCATATCCTCCCCTTTTTCCCTTACTCTTCGGATGACGGATTTGCCGTCACCGATTATACCAGAGTCCGTCCCGGCCTGGGGGGGTGGAAAAGTATACAGAAGATAGAAGACTCTTTTTTTCTCATGGCGGATCTTGTTTTGAATCATATCTCCAGCCGAAGTGAATGGGTCCGCGGGTACCTTGCCGGGGAGCCTGCCTATAAGGACTTTTTCATTGAAGCCGATCCTTCTGAAGATACCACCCTGGTCGTCCGTCCCCGCTCTCTTCCTCTCCTGACCCCATTTCAAAAGAAGGATGGTTCCGCTGTCTGGCTCTGGACCACATTCAGCTCTGACCAGGTGGATCTCAACTACGCTAATCCGGAAGTCCTCAAAAAGATGCTGGAAGTGACAGCTTTTTATCTGAAAAAAGGGATCTCCGCCCTCCGCCTGGATGCGGTAGGGTTTTTGTGGAAAAAGAAGGGGACGACCTGCCTTCATCTGGAGGAGACACATCGCCTTGTGAAGCTCTTCAGGCTTTTTTGCGACCTTTTTCCCGGGAAGAGGCTGCTTGTGACAGAGACCAATGTCCCCCATAAGGAAAATATCTCTTACTTCGGTAACGGAGAGGATGAGGCTCATGTGGTCTATAATTTCCCTCTTCCTCCTCTGATCCTCTATACATTCCTCAACGGGGATGTCTCAAAACTCCGGTTCTGGGCTTCTTCTCTGAAAGCGCCCTCTCCACGCTGTACTTTTTTGAATTTTACCGCTTCTCATGACGGGATAGGTGTCCGTCCCCTGGAAGGGCTTATTGACGATGAAGAGCTTGGATATCTTATCCGAAAGATCGAAAAAGCCGGGGGAATCATCTCTACACGCGATGACCCCCGCCGGGGGAAAAAGCCCTATGAGCTGAATATCACCTATATAGACGCCATCGCTTCAGGCCTGGCGCGCGAAGAGCTGCGTGCCGAGGCTTTCCTGGCCTCACAGGCCCTCATGCTCTTTCTGCCCGGGATCCCCGCTGTCTATATCAACAGTCTTTTCGGGGTCGGAAACTGGGCAGAGGGAGTGGAGTCGACCGGAAGAGCGCGGACGATCAACCGTTACAAGATCCCCCGAAGGGAAGCCGAAAGGGTCATGGCCGGACAGGAGGGGCACAGGTCAGAGATATGGGCCCGTTACACAAGACTTCTCCGCTTTAGAAGAGCGCTGCCGGCCTTTGCTCCTGACAAGCCGGCCCGGTATCCTGATACAGGGAAAAGGATCTTCACCGTCGTACGCGGGGAAGGGGAGGAACAACTCTTCTGTGTCATCAATGTCACAGAGAAGCGGCTGGAGGCCGACCTCTCTCCCTTTATGCCGGAATCCTTCACCTATGACCTTTTCAAAGGGGGAAAAAGGCCGTCCCGAAAGAGAGTGATCTTCTCACCCTTTGAAATATGCGTTTTCGGCCTGCCCCGGAGAGATATTTCCGTTGACAGCGGCAGGGGGGATAATTAGAATGAAAGGGCTGTTTTCCCGTAATCCCGGACAATCAATACGGCTAACGACAGGAGTGATATGGAGACTCGGATGAGGTGCCTCTATCCTTCAGAGGGGGATTTTTTAAATGAACTCAAGAGAATCGGGGTGGACCCTTATGCCCTGGAGATCTTTGAGAAAAAGAGAGAGGTTCGGCTGATCAAGATAGAAGGGTGCCGCATTGAAGCGGCCAATATTATAAAACAGGATGCTCTCAGCGTAGGGGCCGATGCTGTACTGCCTCGTTCGGCCATTTCAGGGAAGCCTGAAAAGACCGATATCATTCTCATGGGGACCCTGAGAAACCTGGAAAAACTGAGCCGGAAACTGGAACAGCAGCCCTTCGGCCTGAAACAAATAGCGCGCGCACTGCTGCATCCCGATACACCTCCTGCCTTTTTCCGGGCCCGGGGCAAAGAGATCGGCCTTTCAACCCCTCTGGTCATGGGGATCCTCAATGTGACTCCCGATTCGTTTTATGACGGAGGGCATCATACAGATGAAGTCGCCTTAAAGAACCGGATCAGACAGCTTATCGAAGAGGGGGCAGACCTTATCGATATTGGGGGAGAATCCACCCGGCCGGGAAGCCGGGAGGTATCGCCTTCTGAAGAGTGGGAGCGAATAGAAAGGCCTCTGGCCCTTATCCGGGAAAAAGCTCCGGAGATCCCTGTCTCGGTGGATACACGCAAGAGTTATGTCGCCCGCAAGGCTCTGGAAAACGGGGCGGATATCATCAATGACGTCTCGGCTCTTTCTCATGACCCTGAGATGGCTCCCACAGCAGCATCTTTTAAAGCCGCTGTTATCCTTATGCATATGAAGGGGACACCTGATACCATGCAGGAAAACCCCTGTTACGAAGATGTCACGGGTGAAGTCTATGCATATCTTGCCGGCCGGACGGAAGAAGCTCGGAAATCGGGGATCGCGGCAGATTCCCTCCTCATCGATCCGGGAATAGGGTTCGGGAAGCGGCTCGAAGACAATACCGCACTTCTCAGGCGGCTGAGAGAGTTTAAATCCCTCCCGTATCCCCTTGTCATGGGGCTTTCAAGAAAATCGTTTCTCGGGACTCTTACAGGGCGCCCGCCGGCCGGGCGTCTGTGGGGAACTGTCGCCGCTCACGCTGTGGCCCTGGGCAACGGAGCCGATATACTCCGGGTCCACGACGTGGCAGCTGCCCGGGACGCCGTCCGTGTGATAAGGGGGATCTATTATGACAAAAAAGAATAAGACCCGCACAGCACTCTTCCTGCTTCTTCTGGCTCTCCTTTTGATCCTGGCGGGCCTTCTGACGGGGGAATGGGAACTCATTAAAAACAACGGTATTTACATCTGCTACGGGTGCATCGGGATCGGGTAATATGAAATGGTTTTCTTTTCTCAAAAAACGGTTTTGGCGGCAGCTTCTCTTCAGCATAGGTATCAATTCCAATATTAAAGGATTTATCGAAGCTGCTCCCTTTCAGGGTGAGTCAAAGGGGCTCTGTCTGCCGGTCCTTAATTGTTACTCCTGTCCGGGAGCACTGACTTCATGCCCCTTGGGCAGCCTGCAGTATATGATCTACACCCAGGCCCGCCACATCTCTCTTCTTGTCCTGGGGCTTCTGGGAAGCGCCGGGCTTCTGGCAGGGCGGTGGTATTGCGGCCATCTCTGTCCCTTCGGGTTTTATCAGGACCTGTTGAAGAAGATCTCTTCCATCTCTCTGGGGCTTCCCCGTTTTTTCATCCTGGTCCGCTATATCATCCTGGGCCTCTTTATCGTAATTCTGCCTCTTGTTCTCCTGAAACCGGCCTTTTGCACCTATATCTGCCCTGCAGGGACCCTGGAGGGCGGGTTGACACTGGTCTGGTCCTTGAATATCCCCCTTGGGCTCCTCTATTTCTGGAAAGTGGGGCTCCTTATCGCCTACAGCGGTTTATCCGTAGTCATCCCCCGCTTTTTCTGCAGGACGACCTGTCCTTTGGGGACAATACTGGGGTTTTTCAACAGGATCAGCCTCTATACCATCCATGTGGACATGGACCGCTGTGTCTCCTGCGGAGCCTGCCGCTCCGTTTGCCCTGTGGATATCAATATCAGCGAAGACCCCGGGTCTGAGGAGTGTATCCGCTGCGGAGACTGTCTCCCTGCGTGCCCGGTCTCATGTATCTCTTTTACCCCTCTTTTGAAGAAGAAAGGAGCTTTCAATGAAGTTTCTTCATAAAATCGCGGTCATCGTGGTGCTGATCCTCTCCCCTGTTTCTGTCTCGGGGATCATCGGAGGATTCGACTATGCCGAAAAACTCTTTCAGGACGGTTTTTTTGACCTGGCCGTGGAAGAGTATAAGACATTTATCAATGAGAACCCCCAGGACCGGCGGGTCGAAGGCGCCTACCGGAAACTGATCGCCTCCTATGCCCGTCTGGAAAAGTGGAATATGGTCCTCACGGAAGGGAACAGGTTCCTTCAGCGTTATGAGAAGAGCCCGGCTTTAGGCGATATCCTCTATTACATCGCTTTGGCCCTGGATGAAAGCGGAATGAAAAAACAGGCTCTTGAGACGGCAGAAAAGATCAGGCGCTTTTATAAAGATACCTCACTTTACACCGAGACCCTGTTTCTGGCGGCATCTCTCTACCGGCAATCCGGTGAACATGAGGCCTATTTTAAGGCAATGCAGGAAGTCATCAATCTCAACCCGCGGGGAGACAATCTGAAAAAAGCCTATATCTCTCTTCTGGACTATCATTTTGAACGGGGAGAGATGGAAAAGGCCCGCCCGTTTTTGGAAAAATTAGAAGAGAAGGACCTCGATCCGGGGAAATGGGCCTGGTACCGAGCGGAGATCGCCTTCGGACAGTATGATTATGATAAGGCTCTCAGGGAGTATCAGGGGCTCATGTCCCGGTATCCGGAGAGCGAGTACTATTACCGGGCCCTTTACGGAAAGGGACGGATCTATATGGAAAAGAGGGCCTTTTCAGAAGCGGCAGCCGCTTTCCAGTCTCTTCTTGAAAAGAACCCCAACAGCGCTATGGCGGATGATGCCCTGAAAGGGAAAGCCGAAGCCCTTCTTCTGCTGGGAAAGAAGGAGGAGGCGGCTAAGGAGATCGACTATTTTCTTAAGGCCTATCCTGACAGCTCCCTTTATCCCGACATGATCAGGCTCGCTCTGGATATCGAGAGAGAAAAAAGAGGCTGGGACAAGGAAAAAATCGCAGCTCTCTTCGATCAACTGGCAGGATTCCACAGGAACAGGCAGGATGAAGCCGAAGTCAAAAGAGCCCTTATGGAGAAAGCCGCGTTTTTTGAAGAAGGCGGTTTACATGCCCAGGCCGTCAATGCCCTTCTCGATTATATTACATATTTCTCCCGGGACCCCCAGGTCCCTTATCTGGTCTATCGTGTCGGGCGGATCTATGCCTATGAGATGAAGGATTATGAGCGGGCCATCGCCGCCTTTGAGCGTATTACCTTCAATACTGAAGGATATGGGGATAAAGCCCTTTATGAGATAGGCCTCTGTTACGAGAAGATTCCTCGCTACGACAGAGCCGTGACAGCTTACAAAAATATCGGAGAGCGTTTCCCCTTCTCCCCCCTGGCTGATAAGGCCCGCAAAAGGATCGATTATCTGAACCGTTATATCATCACCGATATAACCCGGGGCCTTGCCGCTCTGGATGGCCTCCTGGAGCAGCAGCTGAAAGAGCCCGTGGGAGAAAAAGAGCTCTACAGACAGCGGGGAGATGTCTTTTTCTCGGTCAAAGATTTCAGCAAAGCCTATGAGTATTACCAAAAAGCCGGACGGGACGATGAGAAGGCCCTCCGGGCAGGAGCTTATGCCCTGCTTCTGAAAAAGCGGCCGGCAAGCGAAATCGAATCGTTCTTCAATGCCCGCAAAGATCATCCGGCTGCAGGGGAGGTCTATTCCCAGGTTCTGGCCTATTATGATATGGAAGGGACTCTTGAAGAGGGCGATTTTCTCTATGCCTTTTCCCAGTTTCCCGATTCTGTGAGCCAGGAGACGGTGCGCAATTATATCGATTTTCTTATCAGTGAAGAAAGGGAAGAGGCGTTCAAAACGCTTTCGCTTCCCGAAAGTGTGGCAGGGACACCTGCCGAAGAGTATGCCCGTGCCATGACCGCCTATTATAACTCCAATTACGGAGAGGCCGAACGTCTCTTTACCGGACTGCTTGAAACAGAGGGGGAAAAGAGGGGGACTCTGTCCTACTATCTGGCATCTATCTATCACCGGACAGGACGTAACGGGGAAGCCAGGGAGCTTCTACTGTCCATTACCAAGCCCTTCGAGATGAAGGTCAAAGCCAGCCTTCTGCTAGCCGAAATTGCCTTCGGCGAAGCCGATTACGAAGAAGTGATCTTCAATATCTATAATGTCCTGACCCGTCTGCCCGAATATTATAACGACCCGGATGTAGTGGGGCTCTATCTGGATGCCCTGATTCTTGACGGGCAGAAAGAAGCTGCCCGGAAAGTTTGCCTGAACATCACGGCAGAAGAGGGGGGGCTTGCTGTGGTCAAGGGGCTTGCCTGTCTGAAGCTGGGAATGGATGAAGAGGCCATGAAACTTCTGGAAAAAGCCCGCGGAAGGGATGTCCGGGCCCGGGTCTACAAAGCTTTGGCTGAGCAGGAACGCTGGCGGGATATTCTTGAGTTTTTCCGGGGGGGAGATGCTTATTCCGTCAGCCGGCGCGTCATTGCACTTGCCCGGCTGAACCGTCTTGACGAAGGACTTGCTCTTCGTCGAAAGAACAGCAAAACCCTCAGAGAGTATGACGAAGAGATATCTTATGTCCTGGGAGCAGTGGCCTATCTGGGGAAAAAAGATGCCGGGCGGGCGGAAGATTATTTTATTCAGGCCGGCGGGGGGAAGGAAGTCCTGGAGACACCCTGGAACCTTCAGGCCGCCTTTATGCTCGGAAATATCCGCCTGGGCAAGGGTGAGACTGACAAGGCTCTGGACATCTTCCTTCGTCTTGAGGCTAACCCCTCCTTCGAAGGAAAGGAAAAGCTCTATCTTTCCCTGGGACAGGCCCATTATGCTCTGGGCGATAAAGATAAGGCGCTTGACTATTTCCAACGCTCTTTTGAATTCAAACCCAGTCCCGATGCGCTCTATAACCGGGGACTCCTCTTCAAGGAAGAGGGGGAGACCGGTAAAGCCCGTGAAGCGTTTCAGCAGGTCGTGGACCGTTTCCCTGAAACACCCCTTTACTACGGAGCTCTTCTCAATATTGTCTATACTTTTATGGATGAGCGGAAGTATGACGAGGCCCTGGGCCGTCTCACTTCCTTTATTGACCGGGCACCGGACTCCCTGAAGATGGAAATCCAGTTCAATATCGGAGACTGTTATTATGCCCGGGGACAATACCGGGATGCCATCCGTGAGTTTATGAAAGTGAAATACCTCCCCGTCAATACCGATGAAGATTTTCAGTGGATGGTCACCGCCCTCTTCCAGGGCGGGACTGCCTATGAAGCGCTGGGAGAGATGGATAAAGCCGTGGAGATCTACGAATATATTATTCAGATATCAGGAAAAGAGACCGTGTACAGTAAGACAGCCGCATCGCGTATCAGGGAGATAAGACAGCATTAAGGCTTGCCCGTTTGATTTTATGGGGGTACAGTAAAAGATAAACGATGAAGAGATGGAGATATGACTGAAAGGCCCCTGCCCTTTTACATCGGTATAGAAGATACGATCAGCGATATATTCATTACGCTGAAACCGGGCCGGGAGACGGACTGGCCAGGGCTGCAGAACGAGATGATGGAGTTTATCAGCCATCCCGAGAATGCAACCCGGGACTTTTTCCGGGAAGAGGAAATATTCGACATCCTCGGGACTTTGACGGAGCATCAGGAAATGATTCTGGAGCATCTCCTGAAATTCGGGAAATTTGTCAACAAGGCCTTTGTCCTTCATGGCCCCTATGCCAGAGACCTCCTGAGCCTTCTCATCGGGTATGAGCAGCTATATCTGCTCTCTTCAGGGGTACGGCTGGATGTCCGCGAAAAGTTCGAAAAACCTGCTGTCCTGATCCGATGCAGTCAGGAGAGCATAACGGTCTCTCCGGGTCCTGAGACTCGTTCGCGCATCCTCTCCTTCGAGGGAGAAAAGTGGTATCTGAGCGGTTCCCTGCTGGCCCGCCTTCTTCCGGTCTATTCCCAGCCTCTCTGGGACAGGATTCTGACAAAGGGGAAGGAGTTCCGGGAGGAGGAGCTCTTTGATTTTATCGATAATTATCACAATTACTGGAACAGATACCTTGATTTTCAATGGGACGGCGAAATAAGACGTCTGGAGATCCACCATAACCAGCTCAATATAGAATTAAAGCTTGACTACTCCGATGGGATCATCAAAGTGGATCCCATCTATCATTACGGAAAGATGGATTTCACTTACAGCGATATTGTAAAAAAAGGCCCCTATATCGTCAAGACCCTAGACGACCAGATCAATTTTATCCGCAGGGACCCCAAGAAGGAACGCCGTCTTTTTCTATTCTTCTTTCAATATAACTTCAAATGGGAAGAGGGCTTTTTCGTCCTCAAAGATAACGATGATATCATCGACTTTCTCATCAACGGATTTAAAAGGATTCCTTCTGACTGGACCAAGAGGCTGACCCCTGAATTCCGGCAGATCCGCATTTTCAATGTGACCATCAAACCGGTTCTGGAAATATCTCTGGAAGAGGACTCCTCGTTTACCCTGAATTTCGGGTGCGGGCTGAAAGAGGATTATTCGCTTGACCCTGAGATGCTGAGAGATCATATCCGTAAAGGGGACCCCTTTATCAAACTGGATAAGACAAGGATCCTGAAGCTTGTGAACCTGGAAGAGATCCGGCAATTCATGGAGGACTTCAAGGCAGCTTTTGCTCTCTCTCTGGATAAAAAAGAGAGTTTCCAGCATAAGATCTATTACCTGCCCCATTTGATCAACTACGTCAAGAAGAATAAAGACATCGAGATCCGTGGTGACGAGCGTTTCCGGGCCCTCTATGAAGAGCTCATGGATGTCAAAGGAATCAGAAAGATACCTGTTCCGGAAAGCCTGGACAAGATCCTCCGGCCTTATCAGAAAGAGGGTTATTACTGGCTTCATTTTCTCCACCGCTATAAACTCTCCGGAGTGCTGGCCGATGACATGGGATTGGGAAAGACTGTCCAGGCTCTGGCCATGATGATTTCTGTCAGCAGCGAGCTGCCCTCCATGGTTGTATGCCCCAAATCCCTGATGCATAACTGGGTCAAGGAAGTGAAAAAATTCACACCGCATATGAAATGTGCCGTGGTGGAGGGTAACCGGGCTCAGAGAGAAGAGATCATCGCCGGGTCGGAGAAAGCGGATCTGCTCATCACCTCCTACTCCCTCCTCCGCAACGATATCGACCTCTACGAGGACCGGGTCTACCACTATATCATCCTGGATGAAGCCCAGCATATCAAGAATTATCAGACCAAAGTAGCCAGGAGCGTTAAAAAACTCGACGCCATGTTTAAACTGGTACTGACAGGGACCCCTATGGAGAATTCCATTCGCGAGCTCTGGTCGATCTTTGACTTTATCATGCCCGGATACCTGGGGACAAGAAGGCATTTCGTCGATTATTACGACAAAGAGATCGTTAAAGAAAAGAATGAAGAAGTCCTCAACGAGCTGAATATGAAGATCAAGCCGTTTATCCTCAGAAGGACAAAAGAAGAGGTCCTCACAGAGCTTCCTCCCAAGATCGAACAGGTCTCTGTCGTCCCCCTGACAGACGGGCAGAAGGCCCTTTATCAGCGATTTCTCGGGGAGATCAGAAACGAGATCTTCGGGCTTGTGGAAAAAGAGGGATTTGTCAAGAGCCGTATGCATATCCTCAGCGCGCTGATCAGGCTGCGCCAGATCTGTAACCATCCGGGGATGATCTATCCTGAACTCACTGAGAATGAAGATATCTCAGCAAAAATGGATCTGCTCAGAGAGATCCTCGCAGAATCCATGGACGGCGGGCACCGGATCCTTCTTTTCAGCCAGTTTGTAAAAATGCTTCATATCATCCGTGATGAGCTGAGAAAAGATAAGATCCCTTTTGAATATATCGACGGAAAGACCCCGAACCGTGTGGAGATCGTCGACCGTTTTAACGAAAACAGAGAAACCCCCATCATCCTGGTCAGTCTTAAAGCCGGCGGCACCGGCCTGAATATCACAGGGGCGGATGTCGTGGTCCACTTTGATCCCTGGTGGAATCCCATGGTGGAAAGACAGGCCACGGACCGGGCTTACAGAATGGGACAGACCCGGACTGTCAATGTCTATAAGCTGATCACAGAAGGGACTATTGAGGAAAAGATCATCAAAATGCAGGAAGAGAAGAGCGAGATGTTTCACTCTCTCGATTTTACTGATACCGCTTTCATGAAAACGATGTCGTGGGAGGACCTTAAAATATTGTTTGAATAGGAGGCGGAATGAGACGAAATGCTGTCGTGGCCGGACAGTTTTATCCTGCCCGGGCCTCTGAGATCGAAGCTTTTATCAAAAGCGAGCTGTCAGAGACAGGGCTGAGGGAATACCGGGGGGGTATCGTTCCCCATGCAGGCTGGGCCTTCTCCGGCGGAATCGCTCTCAGAGCCTTGGCATCTTTGAATGCCCGCCCTGATGCCGTCTTCCTCCTCCTGGGGGCCGTCCATACCTACGGAGTGGAGCGTCCTGCTGTCTTTCCCGAAGGAGCCTGGGAGACTCCTTTGGGAGATATGCCCGTCGCCCATGGGCTTATCAGAGACTATTTCGATGAATCGCTCTTTCTCCATTCAGCCCGGGTCCATGAAGGGGAACATTCCATCGAGGTCCAGCTTCCTTTTTTAAAGTACCTCTATCCCCGGAGCCGGATCATTCCCGTCTCAGTCCCTCCGGGGATCCAGAAAAACCTTACGGATTATGTCAATATCCTTGAAAAACTAAAAGAGGACCATCCGGAAGTGATCTTTGTGGCCAGTACCGATTTGACTCACTACGGGTTCCGTTACGGAGACTCTTCCCTGGGGACAGGGGCTGCGGGATATGAATATGTGACCCGGCAAAAAGACCCTGAGTTCATTAAAAAGGTGAGCAGGGGAGAATGGAAGGAGATCATTCCATATGCCCTGGAGCATCAGTCCGCCTGCGGCCCCGGAGGTGTGGCCCTGATCTGCGGGCTTTTCCGGCAAGGTGTCATCCGGCTTCTCGAATATACGACCAGCTACGACAAAATGCCCGCAGGAGGGCTTCACTCTTTTGTGACATACGGATCCTGGGGATTAAAGGAGTAGCCTTTCTTTAAGATAAGGGATATATCTCCGTCCGGCGCGGATCTTCATCCCGCTTCCTCTGAGAGAGAGGAAAAGCCCGCGTGAACCTTTGATTTCCACTTCGCGGATCGCGTGAAGCGCTACGATCACATTACGTCGGACACGACAGAATTGAAGGGGGTTTAGTCGGGCTTCCAGCTGGCTCAGGCTGAAACGTGAGAAATAGCGCTCTTTGTCTGTATACAGAAAGACCACTTTATCTTCTGCTTTAAAAAAGAGGACTTCTTCAGTGTTGAAAAAGCGGATCACACCTTTTTTACGGGCTACCAGGGGGGAGAAGTGCCTCTCCTGTCCCCGGAGCCAAAGAAAACGCCGTGTTAGGGCCCTGGCGACAGCCCTGCGCAGGTCCCGAACGCGGAAGGGGGATGTCAGGACATCGGCACAGTTATAAAGGAAAGCCCGGGGAGCCAGGGCAGGGTCGGGTGTGGTTGCGATGACCTGTGAAAAAGGGGGCCTATGGAGAAAGAGGTCGACCCAGAGGGAAGACTCGTTTTTAAGGGACATGAAGATAAGGTCGGGGCTGCGCTGACGGAGGTTGAAGGAGAGCCTCCCCTCTTCATGGATCCGTGGGCGGACAGATATTCCGGGGATACGGGCCAGCTCTGTCTGAAGGCGTGAGGCCAGGTGTCTTTGTGACGAGACGATCAAGGCTTCTTTTTCAATCATGGGCACTCTCTTGTGTATACTCATGAATCCTGATTTTGTTGCAAAAACGGCAGCTCCTGCTCCTTTTACTGTCGCGATATGATGAAATAACTTGAAAAAAAGCCTTAAAAGGGTATCATCCTTTTAGACCAAATGAGGGAGGAACCATGAAATTTATAAAAAAACTGGCTTTGTATCCCAAACTGCTCAAAGCCAGACGCCTGACGGGCAAAGCCAATGAAGCGCTTCGCAAGGGAGATCACAGCCGGGCAAAGGCTCTTTACCTTCAACTTGAAGAGAACAGGCTGGTCAACTATATGATCTTTCATAATATTGCAACCATCTATTTCGAAGAGAAAAACCTGGAGAAAGCTGAAGAGTATTTTCTCAAGGCTACCCGTATGAATCCCAAAAGCATCGCCAGTTTTTCCCTTCTTTCAGAAGTCTATTTACGGCAGAAGGCCTGGAAAAAGGCTGAAGAGGCGGTCAGTCTGGCTCTTGAAGCGGAGCCCTTTAACTATTTTATTCAGAAAAGGCGGGACAAAGTCTTCAATAAAGAATGGCGGACGGCCTATGTCAGGTCCCTGGAACTGACTGAAAAGGGCGCTGAAGCAGCCCGCAACGGCGAGACGGAAAAGGCCAGAAAAGCTTATAAGGAAGCGGTGGGCGTCAATCAGAAAAATGCCCTGGCCCACTATCTCTACGGGATGCTCCTTTATCAATCGGGGGAACGGGAGCCGGGGATCAGAGAAGTCTCTCTGGCGGTAGAGTGTGAACCGGAAAACAAAAACTACAGCACGGTGCTGAACCATCTTCAAAAAGAGATGCGCCAAGGGGCGAAGGAGTAGGACATGGAGATCTTTGAAGCCAGGAGTGTCATAGAAGCGGCCCTGCCCAGATTGGCCAAATTGAAGGAGTTCTTAAAAATTGAATCAGCCTCGAAAAGAGCCGGGGAGATCCGGGAGATGATGACCCGGGAAGAGGTCTGGTCGGATCAGAAGAAGACAAAGGAACTGGGGCGGGAACTGAGGCTCCTGGAAGACAGGATGGAACGTTTTTCAGGGATAAGAGAGGCTCTTGACGAGATCATCCTTCTTGCCGACTTGCTTGAAGAAGAGCCCGATGAGGGGATGAACCGGGAGCTGGAAGAGAATATCTATACCTTTCAAAGAGAATTGAAGGCCGCTGAACTGCAGAGCCTGCTCAACGGGAAAAACGACCCCAACAATGCCTATCTGGAGATTCATCCCGGCGCAGGAGGAACAGAATCCCAGGATTGGGCTTCATTGCTGATGAGGATGTATCAGCATTGGGCCGATTACCGTAAATACGGTGTGGAAATAATCGATTATCAGGATGGAGAAGAAGCGGGCATCAAAAGCGTGACTCTTTATATTAAGGGCTCTTATGCACACGGATATCTTAAAACTGAAAACGGTGTCCATCGCCTTGTCCGGATCAGCCCCTTTGATTCTAACAAGAGGCGTCACACCTCCTTTGCTTCTGTCTTCGTCTATCCCGAAGTGGATGAGGAGATCGAGGTGGAGATCAATGAAAAGGATCTGCGTATCGACACTTTCCGTGCTTCCGGAGCCGGAGGGCAGCATGTCAACATGACCGATTCCGCGGTCCGTATTACTCACCTTCCTACCAATATCGTCGTTCAGTGTCAAAACGAGCGTTCCCAGATACAGAACAGAGAGCAGGCTATGAAGATGCTGAAAGCGCGGCTCTATCAGCTGGAAATGGAGAGATTGGAAGCGGAGAAGAGCAAATTGGAAAACTCCAAAAAAGAAAATTCCTGGGGCAGCCAGATACGCTCTTATGTTCTTCATCCCTATAAGATGATCAAGGATCACCGGACCGGCGTTGAGACAGGGAATGTCGATGCAGTCCTGGACGGCGATATCGACCAGTTTATCTTCGGATATCTCGAGTATCTGCAAAGGGAAAAGGGATAGTGGGGTTATGAGCATCATCCATATTGTCCTCATTGCTTTTTCGCTGGCCCTGGACGCTTTTGCCGTAGCCCTGGCCTATGGCTTCAGCCTGGAATTCTTCAATTTCCGGCATCCTCTTATCATTGCTGCGACATTCGGATTCTTTCAGGCCACCATGCCGGTAGCGGGGTGGATGGCGGGGCAGAGCCTGGCTCCGGTGATCAAGCCTGTAGACCATTGGATCGTGCTTGCCCTTCTTCTTTTAGTGGGCCTGCATATGATCAGGGAAGGATTTGCTTCCGAAGCGGCCGTAAAACGGACTTCGCTGACACCGGGGATCCTTCTGGCTCTGGGAGTGGCCACGAGTATCGATGCCCTGGCTTTGGGGCTGACCTTTGCTCTGCTGGACGTCTCTATTCTCTGGCCCGTAGTCATCATCGGAGGAATCACTTTCCTTACAAGCTGGGTCGCCGTCTACATCGGGCGTGTATTCGGCCTGGTCTTCGGGACGAAGATCAATATCGCCGGAGGATTGATCCTTATCGGCATCGGCGTAAAAATCTGTGTGGAGCATTTTACAGGAGGTTTCTGATGATACGAAGATGGTTGGTTTTCCTCCTTCTGCTCTTGTCGGCTTCTCTGACATCAGCAGCCCGGGAGGCCCTCTCGTTTATCTCTTATGAGAAGGCTACCGATGTGGCCTCTGACAGTTTTAACGTCTATTGCGGGACCGACAAAGGCCTTATTATCTATAGGGGAGCTGAAGGTTCTTTTCAGTATTCGGGGGATCCGGGAGACCTTTTGGAAGGACACCATATCTATATGATAGCGGCTGCAGAAGAGCTGGGTGAGGTCCTGGCCTTCACCGACCGGGGTATCTTCAGGCGCCTGGCTGATGACTCCTGGGAGAAGATCGGGAAGTCCGCAGGCCCTGTCCTGGAGTGGGGATATGACACCCGGAGGATCTCTGTGAGGGCGAAAGGCGGTGACTATACATGGCTTTTGACCCGGTTCGAACTGGTCCGGGGACTGCAGGTACCTGTTCATCCCATACATCGTAAAGCTCCCGACTTTCCGCCCCTGGACCCCGATACTGGAAATCCTCTGGAAGTCGTCGATTATGCCGAACTTCCGGGAGGGGACGGGGTCCTCATCACCAGGGAAGGTTATCTTGCAGCCTTCTCGTCCTCTTCTCCCGTCGTCAAAAAAGAGAACGGAGCTCTCTTCGGTTCCGGCCTGAAAGCTGTGCTGTCTGACGGAGAGGGCGGTTACTGGTTTGTGGGGACTTTTATCAACCATTTGGAAAACGGAGATTTCTCTTTTGACCGAGTCCCTGAACTGGCCGATAACCTGAATGATGCTGTCCGGGCCTCCGGGCGTCTCTGGGTGGCTACAAGAAGCAACGGAGTCGGGGTTTATGCCGCTAATTCCTTCCGCTCTGCTGTAAAGATGGATGCAGGCCTTCTGGACAACAATATTATCTCCCTTCGGGCAGAGGGAGAAGAGCTTTATCTCCTGACAAAATACGGGATCAATTCCTTCAATGTCCGTCAACCCCGTAAGGTCAGAGAGATCCGAGGAATAGATTTTTTCAATGTCGACCAATTCGATGTGACAGAAGGGACTTTGATCCTTCTGCACAGAGACCGCCTGGTCCTGGCCGCAAAAGACGGGACGGTCCTTCAACGGCTGACAGCCTCTTCTTTGCACAGTGATTTTCTCAATACCATGGCCCGGGCCGGTACCCGGCTCTATGTGGGCGGGAATATGGGGATCATGTGGTACGACATCGCAACTCATGAATCGGGGGTCGTCAAATCCCTGCGGGAAGGGGTCTCTGACCTGCTCGTACGGGAAGGAAGGCTCTATGCCGCCACAGAGACAGGCCTCTATATTATCGATCTGGAAACTGAACGGTTTAAAGTCCTGACAGCAGAAGACGGGCTGAGCTCTTCCCGAACAGAGAAGCTGTTTGCCTATAACGGATATGTCCTGGCTGTCACATCAAAAGGAATGAATCTTATCCCATGAAAGAAGTCTTCTTATCCGGCTCTCCTGAAGAGACCCTGGCCCTGGGGGAAAAGCTTGCCGATGAACTGGCCCGGGGTGCCGTTGTCCTCCTGTATGGGGATTTGGGAGCCGGGAAGAGCGTCTTTGCCCGGGGAATAGCACGTTTTTACGGAATTCCGGAAAAAGAGGTCCGGTCTCCCACTTTTACCCTTCTCAACATCTATCCCTCTTCCCGGGGAGCGGTGAACCACTTCGACCTCTACCGGATCGAAGATTCTGAGGAGCTCTTTCAACTGGGTTTCGATGAGCATCTCGAAGAGGGGGCTGTATCCATTGTCGAGTGGGCCGAAAAGGCGGAGATCCCTCCGGGGACAGATAAAGTCATGGTCATCATTACACTGGTCGATGAAACGACCCGTGCGATCACGATTGAAAGGTGAACGATGTATACTCTTGCTGTCGACAGCTCACGTTTTTTAGGGAGTGCAGGCCTTCTGCTTGATCGAACCCCCCTGATGAGCATCTCTTTTAACGTAAAAGCCACTTATTCAGAAAAGCTTCTTCCCATGATTCATTTTCTCCTGGTCCAAAGCGGCCTCAGACTAGAAGATGTGGGACTCCTGGCTGTAGCCCGGGGGCCCGGATCTTTTACAGGCCTCAGGATCGGTATGACCCTTTGTAAAAGTCTCTCCTATGCCTTGGGAATCCCTGTCACGGGAGTCAACACCCTTGAAGCTCTGGCCGCCAGCTATGCCGTCAGAGACGGTTTTTATCTCCCTCTTTTTGACGCCAGAAAGGGCCAGGTGTTCGGAGCCCTCTACGAAAAAAGCGGGCCGGAACTTAAAGAGATCATTCCCTCCGGGTCTTATGAGCCGGAGTCCTTTTTCAGGCGTGTCCTGGAGAAAGCCCGGGAGCCGGCTTTTCTAGGTGAGGGAGAAACCTTCCGGGAGGCCATTCTCTCCATTTTCCCCGCTGCAGTGAAAGGTCTCGGCCGCTTTACACGCACCGATCCTTTTGTTGTCGGCAGGCTCGGGCTGGAGAAGTTTGAAAAAGAGGGCCCTTCCGATCTTCTCTCCCTGGAACCGGATTATTGCAGGCTTTCTGATGCTGAGATCAATTATGAGAAGAAAAATCCGTCTTCTTGACAGACGTGACCTGGACGCAGTCTTGGCCATCGAATCCGCCTCTTTCACTCTCCCCTGGACCAAAGAGATGATGGCTGCTGAATTCGAAAAGGATTACGCCTTTTTTATCGGGTCGTTTAAAGGGGATATCCTGGCAGGGTTTTGCCTGAGCTGGGTTTTGTTCGATGAAGGGCATATTGCGGATTTTGCCGTTCATCCCCGTTTCCGCAGAAAGGGTGTCGGAGGAGGACTTCTTGATGCTGCTCTGGAAGAGATGGCAAAGCGGGGGGGACGGAACATCTGGCTGGAAGTTCGCCTCGGCAACCGGGTCGCTCAGGCTCTCTACCGCTCAAGAGGATTTGTCCCCGCAGGCCTGCGCAAGAACTACTATACGGATAACGGAGAGGATGCCCTGGTGATGCAACTAACTCTTGAAAAGGGCTTCAAAAATGATATAATCCAACATGCCAAGGAGGAATGAGCATGATTCAGGGGAGAAACAGCGATGTCGAATTTAAAAACCGAAAGGTCCATGTTCAGACGGAATTCATGCCGTCCAACAGCACCATCGTCACCCTGATCTTCGATAACGGGGCCATCATCGGCAGCAAGAAAAAAAAGTTGATCATTAACGGAGACCCGGACAAGATCGAGAAAAAGATCGAGGAGAAGCTTGTGGAGCAGCACAAAGAGGTTATGTCCACGATTAAAAATGCTGAAAAAGATGAATTGGCCCAGGTCGTTCCTTCGGATAACAGTGAAGACCTTATGAATGATTTTCTTAAAGAAGTATTTGGTGTCGGGGATGAATGAGAAGAAGCTTAACACCCAGGCTGTACTCATTATCGCTCTTATCATCCTCGCCGTCATCGTCAACTTTATCGCTAAAGACCGTTTTCTGAAAGCTCCCGGCATCGATGCTCTGGCGTTCAACGGAGATAAACTCTATCTTCTTGAGGGAAGTGTCATCGAGGCGTATACACTGAACGGAGAGAAATCCATGGGATTTCAATTCCGTAGCAAGCCCGATGCCCTCTTCTTTCTGGAAGGGGCGCCGGTGACCTATCGCAGAGAGAATGGCCGGTTTATCGTCTATGATCCCTGGTTCAACCCGCAGAAGAGTTTTTCCGCCGGACATTATACGACAGTCACGGCCATCGGCAATAAGATCTACGGCGTATCCGCTAAAGAGAAGTCCATTGAGATATTGGATTCTGAAGGGGTTCTCCTGGAGACTCAAAAGACACCTGTCAGGCCCTATGCCCTCTTTCAGTGGAGAGATGGTATCTATTACTCGGAGAGAGGCCGTAATATCATCCGTCAGCTTGGCGGGGGGGAGGAGAAAGTTTTCGACCGTTTGCCTGAAGAGGGGACGATCATCCGGGGAGTAGATGACGGGGGAGCCCTTCATTTTCTCTATGCGGATAAGGAGTTTTTCTCGGCCAGGTATTATGTCTATGACCCGGATGAGGAAGTTCTTTTGACTGCTCAATCTAAATATTATATTCCTGTCTCTCTTGCCTCGTACAATGGTTATTTTTTCGTGAGTGACAATGCCAAAGGTATCGTTGATGTCTTTGCTCCCGATTATAAATATATGTGCCGCTTCGGCAACGAAGCCTTCAAGACAGAACATGAGCGGCAGTTTGACTATAAAAAGAAGTACCTCTACCTGGGCGTTATCATGAATTTCGTCATCATCGCTCTTTTCCTGTGGGCCCTGGTGGTCTTTTTCATACATCGGAAATCAAAGAGGGGGGCCGGGCATGCTGACACTGAAGGACGGTCAGAGACAAGCCCTTCTTAGACGAGCAAGGCAGAGTATTGCATCTGTCTTCGATCCCGGAATCTTTATCGAACCTCTGGAAGATCCTCTTTTTAGTCAAAAGCGAGGCCTCTTCGTTACTTTGACTCTCAGCGGTGAGCTAAAGGGATGCATCGGCTTTATTACCGGAGTGGAGCCTTTGAAAGATGCCGTTATCCATTTAGCCCGTGAAGCCGCTTTTCACGATCCCCGTTTTGAACCTCTCAGACGTGAGGAACTTGACGATGTTACCATTGAAATCTCTCTTCTTTCACCTCTGAAGCGTATCACGGACCTGAGCGGGATATGTACAGGGCGGGATGGGCTCGTTGTCAGAAACGGTTCACGATCAGGGCTCCTTTTGCCCCAGGTAGCCGTCGAGTATCATTGGGGGCGGGAGGAGTTTATCCGACATACCTGCCGAAAGGCGGGGCTCCCCCCCGACGCTGCTTCCTGGCCCGAGACTGAGATCTACTCCTTTACAGCCGAGATCTTTTCTGAAAAGGATCGGGATGGTTGATAAGAGCAAAAAAGAGGGCATGATCTACTACACGCCTGTCACCCACAGGCGGCTCACAGCCCGTGACCTTTATCCCCTAGTCTATGGCAATTTTCTCCACAAGGCTTTTGCTTCTCTCGGGGAGGGAAATCCGGCCTTTTATGATCTTATCCTCTGCAAAAAAAGTCAGAAAGAAATATTGAAAAAAAAACTGTATACTCTTCTCGGGGTCCGCTTCGAAGAACTTCATCTTCCCCTTGACAAAGAGACCCGGCATGATTTCGTAAACCGCCTCATGAAAGAGCTCTTCAAGAGGCGGCTACCCCGTAAAGGCCTGATCAAAGGGTATTTCTGCCCCGGCTGCGGAAGGATCCTGGAAGGGTATGAGGTCCGCATCACCCGGGAACGACATCACGTCTATTCATTAAGGATGAATGTCACCGCTCTTCCCGACCCTCTGACCTTTTCAGTCACGGATCCCCTGGCTTTTTTGAATGTCAAAGCCATCGGCGTCCGGAATATGGAGAAGTATGCTGAAAAAAAAGGAATCGTCCCTATCCTGGGGCATCATATCCCTATCCTGAAAGTAGAGGATGTCTCACGCCCGGAGTACTATACAAGGTTTATTACTCTTCAGAATGAGGACAAAGAGGATGAAGAATCGGAAAGTCGGACACGTCTGCTTTCCCTTTACAGGAATGACCCCGAGAGGCTTCTGGGAGACCTCAGTATGTACGGGGCTTTGTCCCAATCTCTGGATCAGGAGATAGAAGTCCCCCGCTGCCGTCATTGTAATGAAATGGTTGATAACCTTCTGGCGGAACATCTCTTTATCTCTGAGGAAGGAGTAGAACAAGTGACCTCTGAACGGCCCAGAAGCGGGCCGCTGATTCTTACTTCGCATAAAGGCTGGCCGGACTCTCATCCGGGGCCGGTCAGGATCGAATACCGCATATGCCCGCAATGTAGAACACTTTTTTATGATGAAAAGTCCTGCCCGGCATGTTCAAAAGTTACTCATAAGGAGGAGGCGCTCTTTAATGACCGGATGCGAAATCTTCTCCTTCCCTTTCTCTGGCGTCAACCGGTCAGGTTTCTGCTCCTGCATGAGGAGGAAAAAGATTTCGTCTCCGACCGGTTGTCCTTTTTTCAAAAGATCCTTGCCCCCCGGCAAAAAGGGGACAACCGGAAGGTCATCGGGCTGGAATACAGAGAGGGATCCGGAGAAGGAGTTCTGCCGGGATCTTTCCCGGAAGTATCTCCCCTGGCCTATCTTGGTGGAGCTCTTCACAGGGATATCCATCTCAATGACAAGAAGGTTCTTTCATTTCTCAACCGGTGGGAAAGACTCTTTTCCAGACGGATCAAAGGAACCATGGACGATGTGGACATCAGGACTGATTTTTATATCGATAAATTGCTTCTCACGGCCTTGGAAGATTTTATCCTGAAAGCGACCGGATCCCTTGAAGTAGGCGACCTGTTTAGTTTTCTGGGGCATCTGGAAGCTCTCATGGGCCTTCTGGATCACCGTGTCTATCCCTTTGTCAAAAAGATCCAGGCAGAAGAGGACCCCGCCGTCTTCAGGAATTCTCTTTATGTCTTCCGGGCTATTAAGACCTGTCTGGCTCCCTTTTATCCTGATATCTCGGAATCCGGAAGGATCCCGGCCTACAGGGAGGACTATCACTTCAGTGAAGAACTCGAACGGGACCATTTTATCCTGGATCTTATTGATACTGTCATGGATGGAAAGTCAATATTGAATATCGGGCCCGATGAACCCCTGGAGATATGGATAACCAATCCCGGCGGCGGGCTGGAGGATACCCTCAACCGGAATATGTTCTATATAACCCGTTTCTTAAGTCTTACAGAACTCAAATACATCACTCCCAAGGAGATGCCCAAAAAAAGCCTGAAAATGAAGCTGGATAAGATCAGCCTCTATATCCCGGTCTATGATAAATCAAGAGTAAGGCAGCGGATGGAGGAGTTGCAGCAGCAGAAGGAAGAGATAAACAGACGCATCCTCGAAAAGAGGAGCCGCCTGTTTGATTTTGAATTTTTGAATAAAGCCGCCCCCCAGGTCATCGAAGAGGAAGAGGAGAGCCTGAGAGCCCTTCTGGTTGCCAAAGAGAAGATGAAAGGGTATATTAAACTGTTAGCTCAATTGGAAAGGGAGGGACGCGATGGCGGAACAAAGCCGGTACAGAAAACTTCTTGATGTCGTCAAAATGCTCAATGCTTCTTTGGATTTTGACAAGACAAAAGCTGTTATCATGGAACAGGCTAAAGTGGTCTTTAAAGCGGAAGCCAGTTCTCTGATCTTCCTGGATACAGAAAAAAATGAGCTCTATTTTGATGTGGCCACGGGAGAAAAAGGGGAGAAGATCAAAGAGATCCGCTTCCCCGCCGATAAGGGTATCGCCGGATGGATCATTCAGAATGAAAAGCCGCTACTGGTCAAAGATGTCTCGGAAGATCCGAGGTTTTTTCAGGGGGTGGACAAAAAAAGCGAATTTGTCACTAAATCCATCATCGGCGTTCCCGTATGGATCAACGGTAAGGTCATCGGTCTGATAGAAGTCCTGAACAAAGAAGACGGCGGAGCCTTTAATTCCCGGGACCTGAAACTCCTCCAGACATTTGCAGATCTGGCTGCCTTAAACCTGAAAAACGCCATGTGGCATAAAGATACTCTGGAAAAGGAACGGATGGAAGCTGACCTGAGGATCGCAGGAGAGATTCAGGAGAGGCTTCTTCCCCGCGATGATATCTCCATCGAGGGATATCAGTATGTGGCCCGGTACCGGGCCTGCCGGAGTGTCGGGGGCGATTATTATGATGTACTTCCCTATGGAGAAGACCAGGTGTTGTTCGTCATCGCAGATGTCTCCGGGAAAGGGGCCCCTGCTGCCCTGGTCATGAGCACATTGCGTGCCTATCTTCATTCGGCTGTCCGGTTTAAAATGAATCTCGCCGATATCGTGGATCAGCTGAACAGGTCCATCTTCCGGGATACGGAAGCTCAGCGCTTTGTGACTCTTGTTTTGGGTAAACTGGACAAAAAGAGACATGCCATCGAATATGTCAATGCCGGCCATAATTATCCGGCTCTTCTTTCCGAGGAGGGCTCTGTCCGTTTTCTTGAGAGTAATGACATTCCACTGGGTATCCTGGAAGAGTATGACTTCAGCCTTCATACACTTCCCCTCAATCGGAAAGAGACCCTGATCCTTTATACCGACGGGATCACTGAATCCATGGACAGCGAAGAGAATCTCTATGGGGAGAAGGCCTTTGTAAAGGACCTGGAGAAGGGACCGAGGGAGAGCCTTGAGGCGTTCAGCCAGAATCTTTTCGACAGGGCCTTCGATTTTGCCCGGGGAAAACAGACAGACGACATGACTCTTCTGCTTTTCCGGAGAGAGTGATATGGTCCGCATCCACTTCAGTTTTCCCAGCCGGACCTCATTTCTGCCGGGTATCGAAGCTCTCTACAGGCAGTTCATGTCTGATTTCGCCGCAGAAAGCGGCCTATGTCCCGATGAGATATTTCTGGCTGTGGTAGAAGGAGTCGTCAATGCGGTAAAACACGGAAACGGTGAAGATCCTGAGAAAAATGTCGATGTTGAACTTTTTTTGACAGAAGAGGCTCTTCATATTACCATAAAGGACCTGGGGAAAGGGTTTTGCCCGGAAACCCTGGCTGATCCCACTCATCCGGATAACATCACGCTTCCCGGAGGACGAGGGATCTTTTTGATGAAAAGGCTGATGGACAGCGTCGAATACCATTTCTCTCCCGGGCAGACTGTCCTGGAGATGAAAATAGCATGCAGAGGAGGATGTCATGGAATGGAGGGTGACAGAGGAGCTTGGTAAAACAGCGGTGGTTTCCTTTTCAGGGAATATCAACGTCAATGATGAACCCGCTGTCATTGAGCTTGTTAGGAATGTTCTCTTACCTAAGGGGTTTATCTTTGTCATTTTTGATCTGAACGGAGTAGAGTATGTGGACAGTGCCGGAATGGGATCGTTTCTGGCAGCACGGTCTGTCGTGAATAAGAGCAGCGGAGAGCTGGCTCTGGCCGCTCCCTCTCATAAGATCGAAAAGATTTTGAGCCTTGCCGGGTTCAACAAGATATTCAAGATATTTGGCAGTGTCGAGGAAGCCAAAAGAAAGGTCGCCGTATGAAGACATTACAGGATCTCTTTCTGCAAAACGGAAAGTCATTTGAAAACAGGAAAGCTCTTCAGATCTTCCGGGACGGAGCCTATCAATCCTACACCTACGGACAATATCTCGATTATGCCCTGAAGCTGGGCTTTTTTTTAAGAGGGCTGGGGTATGAGAAGGGGGAAAAAGTCGGGATACTCGGCAACAATACTCCCGAATGGGCCATAGTCTATGCTGCCTGTATGCTTCAGGGTTTTATCGCCGTCCCCATCGACCGCCTTTTGGGAATCCGTGAGATCGTCCATATCATCAACGATTCAGATATGAGGGGGATTTTTGCCGAAGGGAAATTCTATGAGGATGTCGCAGGGGCCAAAAAGGAGATGCCCGCCCTCAAAGATCTCTACGAGTTAAATCCCATGGGGGAAGCCGGTTTCTATTCACTCTTTGAAAAGACCCGGGAGATCCCTCCGCTCCCCGATATCGACCCGGAAGATCCCGCTGTCTTCCTCTATACATCGGGAACTACCGGGAAGACCAAAGGAGTCATCCTCACTCATAAAAACCTTGTCTCTAACCTGCTGGCTATCCGGGAACGGCTTCAGATCCAGCCCGAAGACAATCTCCTTTCAATCCTTCCGCTCCACCATGCTTATGAAGGGACAGCGGGATTTCTGACTCCTATCTTCAGCGGGTCGCTTATTACCTTCTCGCCTTCTCTGGCGAACCGTGACATTGTCAAGGCTATGGCGGAGACAAGGGTCACCAAGATGGTGGGGGTCCCCCTGGTCTTTGAGAAGATGTATAACTCCATCCAGTCAAATATCAGCAAGCTCCCGCCGGTACGGAAGGCCCTTGTGAAAACCCTTTTCCTGACAGCCAGGCTCAGACGTCTCTTTGATAAGAGCCTTAACGGGACGAAGGGGATCTTCAAACCCCTTCTTGAAAAGGCAGGGTTTCAGAATATCGATTTTTTCGTCGCCGGGGGAGCCGCTCTTCCGCCTTATATCAATAAGTTTTTCTTCCTTCTGGGGATTCCCATCATACAGGGGTATGGACTGACCGAGACCTCTCCGGTCCTTTCAGCCGTAGACTTCCGGGATATCGATTTCTACTCGGTGGGCCGTCCTCTTGAAGGAGTCAAAGTACGGATCTACAACCCCGATGAGACCGGCGTGGGAGAGATCGTCGTCCGGGGGGATAATATCATGAAAGGATATTATAAAGAACCCGGGAAAACAGCCGAAGTCCTGAAACAGGGATGGTTTTATACCGGAGATTACGGTTTTATCGATAAGAAGGGACGGATCAATATCAAAGGGCGCCTGAAAAACGTCATCGTCTCCAGCGGGGGTAAAAACATCTACCCCGAAGAGATAGAGGAGATCTTGGTCCAGTGCCCCTATATTGAAGAGGTCCTCGTGGTTGGACAGGACTATCCTGAAGCTATTATCTTCCCCAACTATGAAAAGATGGAGGAGTGGGCCGGTGAACATAATATCAAGGAGCTTGATGACGAAAAGATGAAAGAACTTCTGAAACATGAGATTGAAAAATTGAACAATCACCTGGCCCAGTATAAACGGGTGAGAAAGATCACTCTTCGCCATGAAGAGTTTCCTAAGACTTCCACCCGGAAGATCAAAAGGTATCTTTTCATGGGAGATTCTGCCGGCAGCGAAGAATAGAGAGATCCCGGACAGGAGCGGCCATGATAGAGAGTGTATCCCGGGGCCACCTTCACCATATCCTCAGGTCCCGGCCCTCATCCAGAAGACTTATCGTCTTCGAGACCATCGATGAAGCCATGGCCTTCGAAGAGCTTCAGGAGGACGCTCTTCTCTTCTATCCCTGGGAGATCCTGCCCTTTGAGCCTCTCATCGGGGACAAGGAGAAGTGTGCCTCCCGTTACAGAGTCGTCCACGCCATGCTGGCCCGTCCTTCCGTGACGGTGATAACCTCTGTCATGGGCCTTTACCAGAAGATGCCTCCGGCCTCCCTCCTTTCCAAATATACCCTATCTCTTTCCAGGGGATTGCGCCCCGGCCATGAGGAGCTTATCCGGAAATTGACCCGGATGGGGTATGACCGTGTCTATGAAGCCCGCTATCCGGGACAGTTTGCCGTACGGGGAGAGATCATTGATATCTTTTCGCCCGTTGAGACTCTCCCTGTCCGCTGTCTCTTCTGGGATGAAGAGATTGAGAACCTACGCTTCTACAATCCCGACACCCAGATGACGGCGTTTCCCTGCCGGGAGGCTGTCATCTACCCTTTGCGTGAGATCCTGTATGATGAATCCCTTTCATTTGAGCGGCTTAAAGAGCGTATTCCTGTCCTTGAGTTTATGAACCGCGAAACCTATGACGGTATGGAGCGTGATTTCCCCCTGATCTATGAAGACTATTCCGCAATAACCGATTTTTTAGATGAGAGCTGGGAGGCCTTTTTAGTGGGGCCGCCGGATCCTGAGGCGGTCTTTCGGGAAAAGATCTCACTTATGGAAAAGGTGGAAGAGGATATCTCCGGGCTTCTTTCATTCTATCGAAAAAAAGCCGAGACAAAGATGTTTATCCCTGTCACTATGCAGGAAAAGACGAAGGGCGCCGAAGTGATCCCCGGGCCTCTGAGTGACAAGGAGCTTATCCAGAAGATCACACTCTGGCAGAAAGAGGGGTTTGATATCCATTTTTACATGGATAATCCGGGACAGCTCAAGAGGTTCAAAGATAATTTCATCGACTATCTTGGCTCTTTGACACTTCATGTGGAGCCCTTCAGCGGGAGTTACCTGGACCGGAAGACAAAGGCAGCCCATCTGTCGGAAGATGAGATCCTGGGCCGTTATCTGGAGCATAAGAACATCGAATATGCTGCGGGGGTGAAGAAAAAAGAAAACCTCATGGGGGAGCTGAGGGAAGGGGACTTTATCGTCCATGTCGATTACGGTATCGGGATCTACGGCGGAGTGGTCAATGAGACCATCGCCGGCCGGCAGGGAGACTATGTCGTCATCACCTATAAGGATAACGGACGGATCTACGTGCCCATCGACCATCTGGACAAGATCGAAAAATATATCGGAGACCAGAAAAGTGTCCATATCAATGGCCTGAACGATACAGCCTGGAAGAAGACAAAATCCATCGTCAAAAACAAGATCAGAGAGTTTGCCCTGGACCTTCTCTCTCTTCAGGCGGAGAGGCAGATGATCTCAGGCATACGGTTTTCACCTGACACCTCATGGCAGAAGGATTTTGAAGAGAGTTTTATCTATAAGGCGACTCCCGACCAGGATATCGCTCTCCGGGAGATCAAAGGAGATATGGAGTCTGAAAAAGTCATGGAACGGCTGCTTTGCGGCGATGTGGGGTTCGGAAAGACGGAAGTGGCTGTCCGGGCGGCCTTCAAAGCCGTTCAGGACGGAAAACAGGTGGCTCTCCTCTGCCCCACCACGGTCCTGGCGATCCAGCACTACCGGACCTTCCGGGAAAGAATGGCCGAATATCCTGTCTCCATTGCTATGCTCTCCCGTCTTGTGGCTCCGGCCCGGGCCAGGGAGATCAAAAAAGAAGCTGAAACAGGCGGAGTGGATATTATCATCGGAACCCATAAGATCCTCATGGGAAACATGCGTTTTAAAGACCTGGGGCTGCTTATCATCGATGAGGAGCAGCGTTTTGGCGTCCTCCATAAAGAGAAGCTGAAATATGAAAAAAAGAATATCGATACGCTTGTCCTTTCCGCCACTCCCATTCCCAGAACGTTGTATATGTCTCTTACGGGGATCATGGACCTCAGCCGGCTGGAGACGCCGCCGAAAAACCGCCATCCTATCCGGACCAGGGCTATTCCCTTTGATGAAGCTCTGCTACGGGAGATCATCTTCAGAGAGGTCCGGAGAAAGGGACAGGTATTTTTCATCCATAACCGCATCAAGGATATCGAGTCGATCAAACAGAAGATCGATGAGATCACCATGAAACAGCTCAAGACCGATTTCGTTCACGGACAGATGCCCGCCCGGGAGATAGAATCGCGGATCCTTCGCTTTATGAACAGAGAGACGGATATCCTTCTTTCTACCACCATCATCGAAAACGGCATCGACATCCCCAACGTCAATACTGTCATCATCAATGAAGCCGATAAGTTCGGTTTGTCTCAGCTCTATCAGATCAGGGGGCGTGTGGGACGGCGGGAGACCCAGGCCTATGCCTATCTTATCGTCCCTCCCCAGATGAATACCATTGCCAAAGAGCGGGTCAACGCCCTGCTCAATTTCGATTATCTCGGGGCCGGGTTTGAGATCGCCATGAGGGATCTGGAGCTTCGCGGAGCGGGGAATATCATCGGTAAAGAGCAGAGCGGATATATGAATATGATCGGTTATGACCTCTATCGGCGGCTTCTTGAGGAAATCATCGCCGAACTCCAGGGCCGGAAACTCACCGAGCCTGTCAAGGTGACCCTCGATCTGGATATCGCCGCCTACCTCCCCGACGATTATGTAGAAGAGGGGGCCCGGAAGATCGAGTTTTACAAAAAGATCTATGGAGCCCGGAGTGAGGAAGAACTGCGACTGATCAAGGCTGAGTTGGAGGACCGGTACGGAAAACTTCCCGACGAAGCGGCTGACCTTTTCCGCCTGGCCTCTCTCAGGCAGCGGGCGGAAAAGTGTTTTCTCCATACAGTCGAAGTAAGAGACAACAAAGCCAGGATCCTCTTTACACCCGATGCCGACCCGGGAGACATCTTTTCCCTAGTCGAGAAGTGGGGCCGCCAGATCTCCTTCGATGCTTCCACAGCCCGTATCAAAGCTCAGATAACCGCTGTGGGAACCGACAGCCTCTCTTTCACCGAGTCTCTCATCGAGGCATTGGAGAAGGGGCCAACTTAATATAGGGTTAAATTTTTCAAATTCACAAAATGGGAACTCTTTTAGAAGAAGTTTAATTATAAGTTATATTATAACTGGCAATAAATCTGATAAAGGTGAACAAAATATTCCAAAAAGAAGTCCCTTTTCTCATTATGGATTTTGTTTTATAATAACAATTATCAATAAGGAGATAATATGAATGATTTTATTGCTCATTTCAAAGAGAATAAAATCCAAACACTTTTTGAGCATCTTGACGGGGTAGCTGTTTTATGTTCATTTTTTGCCACTGATTTTAATGCTGAAAAATGGGGTTATTACATAGGGAAACTTCATGATATTGGTAAATCTTCAGCAACATTTCAAAAGAAAATGAGAAATCTCATGGAAGGGAAAGAAGATATTAAGACAGATCATTCTACTGCAGGAGCACAATTAGCAGAAAAACTATTCCCGAAGGGCCCTGGAAGAATTATGGCCTATGGGATAGCCGGGCACCATTCAGGACTACCAAACGGCGATTCTACAGAAAACAGCTCTCTATTGAGTAGGTTAAACAAAAAAACTGAACCGATCCCTGATGAGATCTTGGCTAGTTTAGTGTCTGAAGATTTAGGAACTCCTCCGGTCATCCAGGGAGACACTACTGGATCATCCATAGCGGTTTTCCTTTTTACGAGAATGCTTTTCTCGTCTTTAGTTGATGCGGATTATCTCGATACAGAGAATTTTATTGAACCGGAAAAAAAACAGACACGGCGGGTAAATACATCAGTTAAAAAATTGTCAGAGATGTTTTTCGAGAAATACAAAGATTTCACACAAAAAGCTGATTGTTCAGTTATCAATGAATTGCGTTCGGAGATATTTCATAAGTGTTTAGAAAAAGCTGAGGAAGAACCTGGATTCTTTTCTTTGACGGTACCTACAGGGGGAGGCAAGACACTCTCCTCTTTAGGTTTTGCCCTTCGACATGCAATCAAATATCAAAAAAAGAGAGTTATCTATGTTATACCCTATACAAGCATTATCGAACAAAATGCTGATGTTTTTCGCCGATTTGTAGGAGATGAGGGGATTGTTGAGCATCATTCGAATATGACTACACACTTTAATGATGATGACGATACAGGATATCATAAATTAGCTACTGAAAACTGGGATGCCCCGCTTATTCTTACGACATCTGTTCAGTTTTTTGAATCATTGTTCTCGTATCGTCCTTCACAATCACGAAAGATTCATAATATTGCTGAAAGTGTCATTATTTTTGATGAGATACAGACCCTTCCTCTTCCATTTTTGGAACCTTCTCTGGCCATTATGAGAGAGTTGAGAAGGAAATATGGCACATCAATTCTCTTTTGCACGGCGACTCAACCCGGTTTTGATAAAAACCCTGAAAAGGTGATTATTACAGGAATACGAGAAATCCTGGATGATAAAGAATTAACTTTTCGGCAGCTTCAGCGAGTATCAGCTGAATACCTTGGAAAAAAGCAAAATTCTGAAGTGGCAGAGTTGGTTTCTCAGCATGATCAATGTCTTGTCATTACAGATCAACGAAAAGCGGCAAAAGAGATCTTTGAAAAATTTCCCCTTCATTCGAATATTTTTCACCTCAGTACTTATCTTTGTCCCCAGCATAGAAGTGTTATTCTTCAGAAAATCAAAGAGCTTTTGAAGGAAAATAAACCTTGTTGGGTTGTGAGTACTCAATTGATTGAAGCGGGAGTGGATATCGATTTCCCTGTTGTCTACAGATCTTTAGCGGGCATTGATAGTTTAGCCCAGGCAGCTGGAAGATGTAACAGGGAGGGGCGCTTGGAAAAAGGTCTTTTCTTTGTGTATAAACCCTTTGACGGGGTTCCTCCTATATCTGATTTCAGAGTTCGGGCAGAAGAAGCGGAAATGATACTCCGTAAATATGATGACTTTCTCTCGCCACAGGCTATCGATGACTATTTTGAAGCTCTTTTTTGGAGAAAAAAGGAAAAAATGGATTCATATAGGATTCTTGAAAAAATTAAAAACGGACTTGTCAATGAGTGTCTCTTTCAGTTTCGCGAAATCAGTTCAGATTTTCAATTTATTAACGATAATAAAATGACGGTTTATGTTCCTTTCGATGAGATTAGCAGAAAACTGATTGAAAAACTCCCATTCATTAAAGGTTCGATGCGGGGCTATTTGCGAATGCTTCAGCGGTTTACTGTAGGTCTGTATGAGAGACATTTTTTTGATTTAAAAAACGAAGGTTTTATCGATGAAATCAAAGAAGGAGTTTATGTCTTGAATGACTGGGGTATGAAGAATGCTTATGATGAGAAATTAGGCCTTTATCCCAAAGAAGAATATGATTATAAGGTCGAAACCATGATTTGGTAAAGGAGGTGCGTTTTGTTTGGAGTTAAACTGAAAGTCTGGGGAAAGTATGCATGTTTTACAAGGCCTGAGATGAAGGTAGAACGAGTTAGTTACGATGTGATTACACCTTCGGCCGCAAGGGGGATTTTTGAATCGATCTATTGGAAACCGTCACTGGCCTGGAGAATTGATAGGATTACAGTTTTAAATCCCATAAGGTTCAAAAATGTCAGAAGAAATGAACTTGAAGGCGTGATGTCAGAACGTAATGTGGAACAAGCCATGAAGGGCACCGGAAATGCACCTTTTGTTTATATCGAAGAACAACGACAGCAGAGAGCGGCTATGGTATTGGCTGATGTGGCTTATGTCATTGATGCGCATTTTGACTTAACAGCTAAAGCCGGAGATATATCCCCGGAAGATGCATCACCCCAAAAGCATAAGGAGATCTTTGAGCGGCGCGCAGCTAAAGGCCAATGTTTTCAACAACCCTACTTAGGGACGCGGGAGTTCCCGGCGTTCTTTAATCTCTGCACTGAAGAGGTTATTTCTGAAATCAAAGGCGAAAAGGATTTGGGTTGGATGTTATACGATATTGATTTTGACGATAATATGACACCCTATTTTTATAGACCGTTGATGAAGGATGGTGTCATCAATGTGCCATCCTGGGAGGAGGTACGTCGTGATATTACAGGCACTTTATAACTATTATATCAGGCAGAGTTCTCGAGAAAATTCTGATATTCCTCAATTATATTTTTCTCGTGAAAAGATTTCCTTTTGTCTTGTCATTGATTCAAATGGCGATTTGATCCAGGTTAATGATATGCGGGAAGGAGAGTCAAAAAAAAGGCCTGTTTTAGTCACAGTACCTGAAAGAGTAATAAGAACTAGTCAACCCGAGCCTAATTTCCTATGGGATAATGCAAAATACATTTTTGGTATTGATGATTTTGAGCAAAAAGACAAAAGAAGTATTGAATGCTATCAATCTTTTATCAAATTTCATGAAGAAAGAGCTCGAAAATGCACTGATCCGGGGTTAATTGCTTTACTTCGATTTCTTAAAAATAACCCGGTAACGCAACTGCAAGAAAAATTAGATAAAGCGATTGAAAAGGATTTTTTTTCAGGATTCATTATCTTTCGGCTTGATAAGGAACATCAATATTTGCATCAAAGACCTCTTTTAAAGAAGGCATGGATAGATTATAAACAAAGCCAATCAAGTGATTCTTATGGGCAGTGCCTGGTTACCGGGAAAAAAAGTGGTATTGCCCCTGTTCATAGTAAAATAATGGGCCTTTGGGGGGGGACTACATCAGGAACAACTCTTGTCTCATTCAATAAATCGGCCTATTGGTCTTATAAAAAGCAGCAAAATTATAATGCCCCGATCTCGGAAGAGGGGGCTTTCGCTTATACAACAGCAATAAATCATCTTTTGTCACAACCGGATAATAAAATTCGCATAGAAGATACGACAATTATTTTCTGGGCTGAGAGAGAATCACCTGTTGAGGCATATTTTGGACTCGTCTTTACTCCTGAAGAAAGCGAAGGAAAGGATCACACAGAAATTAAGAATTTCTTAAGAAAGGTCAGAGAGGGAACCTTGGAAAAGGCCATGGATATTGATGTACCTTTTTATGTCCTGGGTCTGGCCCCCAATAGAGCCAGAGTGGCAGTTCGTTTTTGGCACGTATCGACTGTGGGAGAAATCACTAAAAGACTGGAAGAGCATTTAGAGGATATTTCTATAATTAAACAATACGACAATGAGCCCGATTATCCTCCTTTGTGGCGCTTATTGATAGAAACAACTAAGTTAAAAAGAAGTGATGAAATCCACCCTCTCTTGGCGAGTCAGTTTTTTCAAGCTATCCTTACAGGTGGCTCCTATCCTCGATATCTACTCCCTGCTCTCATGAATCGTATGAAGATGGGGGATAGAGTCAATTATTATCAGATGTGTCTTATCAAAGGGTATTTGGTTCGTTACTTTCGTTTATCAGGTAAAAAAAAGGAGGTTCCCATGAAGTTGGATTACCAAATGAAAGACGTTCCTTATCTTTTAGGGCGTCTTTTTGCAGTGCTAGAAAAGGCACAGGACGAGTCTTCAGGAGCAACAACTATTAAAGACCGATATTTCGGTTCTGCATCATCGACTCCCAGCTCGATATTTCCTGTAATTCTCCGACTGAACAGACATCACTTAGCAAAAATGGATAAAGGAAGGCAGATATGGTATGAGAAACTCATGCAAGATATTATGAGTTATCTTGACCGTTTTCCGAATCATCTCCGTTTAGAAGAGCAGGGGATGTTTGCTATTGGGTACTATCATCAGAGAAAAGACTTTTATACGAAAAAAGAGGATGGAATCAACGAAAACAAGGAGGTTCATAATGGCTGATACAGTGAAGAACAGGTATGAGTTTGTCTATTTGTTTGATGTAGAAAACGGTAATCCAAATGGTGATCCCGATGCGGGAAATATGCCCCGAATCGACCCCGAAACAAATTACGGGATCATTACGGATGTATGTTTGAAAAGAAAGGTGAGGAATTATGTGGAAATCGTCCACAATAATGAATCACCATATAAGATCTATGTCCGTGAGAAAGCGATTCTCAATCTTCTGCATAAGGAGGCACATGAAGCTGTAAAAAGCCAATTAGATACAACGGCAAAAAGAAAAGGAAGTGCTGAAGAAGTTGAAAAAGCCCGAGATTGGATGTGTCGACACTACTTTGATGTACGAACATTTGGCGCAGTGATGTCCACAGAATATAATTGCGGACAAGTGAGAGGACCTGTTCAAGTTAATTTTGCTCGTAGCCTTGATCCCATTATGCCTTTGGATATCAGCATTACCCGTATGGCTGTTGCCACAGAAAAGGAGGCTGAAAAACAACAGGGGGATAACCGAACTATGGGAAGGAAGCAAATCGTCCCCTACGGACTCTACAGGGCTGAAGGTTATATTTCAGGTCATTTAGCCAGACAGACCGGTTTTACAGAAGCCGATCTGGAGCTGTTCTTTAATGCATTAGAACAGATGTTTGATCATGATCATTCTGCTGCTCGTGGAAAGATGTCTGCAAGGAAACTCTATGTATTTAAACATAGTTCTCCCTTGGGGAATGCTCCTGCTCATCAGTTGTTTGATTTAATCAAAGTTGAACGGAAAAATACTGAAGATGTTCCTCCCCGTAGCTTCAGTGATTATTCATGTTCCATTCAGGAACAGAATCTTCCCCAAGGGGTAGAACTGATTGAGAGGTTATAGTGGGGGATTGGAAAGAGGAAGATTATCTTCCTCTTTCTGCTCTTCAACATTATATGTTTTGTCCACGGCAATGTGCATTGATTCACATGGAAAGAGTGTGGTCTGAAAATTACCTGACTGCAACAGGGAGAGTTCTGCATGAGAAAGTGCATTCTGGAGATAATGAAAAGAGAGGAGACATAATTATCTCCAGGAGTCTTAAGCTCTGTTCAAACGAAAAAGGAGTATTCGGAGTGGCAGACCTCATCGAATTTCACTTTTCGATGGAGAAAACCTCTTCCACGTGTTATGTTCCCGGACGCACGGGTAATTGGATCCCATTCCCTGTTGAATATAAAAGGGGAAAAATGAAATCACATAGGGCGGATGAGGTCCAACTCTGTGCTCAGGCACTTTGCCTGGAAGAGATGCTCGATGTTGTTATTATAAATGGAGCGCTCTATTATGGAATGGACAGGAGACGAAAAGACGTTGATTTCGATGAACCACTTCGTCAATTAACAGATGAAGTGATTCAAAATACCAGGCGGTTATTATCCAACAAGATGCTCCCAAAACCTCAATATGGTTCACAGTGCAGCGCTTGCTCACTAGTAGATTTCTGTAAACCAAAATTAACTCGTTCGGTCAAGGAAAAGGTGCTTTCCAGTATATTTGGAAGTGATTATGAAGAAACATCTTAACACACTCTATATCACGACGCCGGGGACATATCTTCATCGTGAGAATGAAAAAATCGTGATTGAAATTGATAAGCAAAAAGTAGCCAAGATCCCGGTGATAGGCCTTCAGTCAGTAGTTTGTATCGGGTATGACATTATGATGAGTCCGTCATGTATGAACCTTTGCTGCCAATCAAAAGTTAGTATTGTTTTTTTAAAGATGAGCGGGCGTTTGATAGGACGGGTTATGGGACCACAAACCGGTAATATTCTTTTAAGACGGGAACAATTTCGGCAAACAGAAGATGTAGAAAAACGATTGAATATCGCAAAGTTGATAATTGGAGCAAAGATAAGAAATTCACGAACCGTTCTTCAGCGATTTTGTCGGAATAACCAAGACTATGAGCATAATTATGAAATTCATGGTGCAATCAGAAAATTGATGTTTTTGCTAAAAAAAGCGGAAAGAGTTCATACAGAAGATGAACTTAGGGGAATAGAAGGAGAGGCATCAAAAATATACTTTAGTAACTTTAATCACATGATATTGAAAAACAAGTCGGTATTTTTATTTGAGTCGAGAAGCAGACGTCCCCCTGTTGATCCCCTTAATGCATTACTCTCTTTTATTTACGTTGTTCTTTATCATGATATTGTCTCTGCTCTTGAAAGTGTTGGTCTGGACCCTTCTGCGGGGTTTTTCCACCGGGATAGACCGGGGCGGCATAGCTTAGCTCTTGATATTTTAGAAGAATTTCGGCCCTATTTAGCTGATAGATTTGTTTTATCAATGATTAATCTCAGCAGAGCGGAGAAAAATGATTTTAAGAAAACGGAATCAGGGGCGGTAGAAATGAAAGAAGAACTCATCAAAAACATTATTCGTGCTTATGAAGAGAAAAAAAGAGAGATTATCATTCATCCCTTCCTCCAGGAAAAGACCTATATTGGATTGTTGCCTTTTTTACAAGCACAGATGATGGCTCGATATCTACGTGGTGATATTGATATCTATCCTCCATATGTTAAGAGATAAGAGGTTTTATGAAGGTATTAATCACATATGATGTATCGACAGTTACGTCAAAAGGACGTAAAAGGCTGAGAAAAATCGCCAAAGCTTGCGAGAATTATGGAATTAGAGTACAGTTATCGGTTTTTGAATGTGTTTTATCCCCGGATCAATGGATTTTTTTAAAAAATGAACTGCTCAATCTTTATAATAAAGAAGAGGATTCTTTGAGGTTTTATTTATTGGGTAGTAAATGGCACGCAAAAATCGAGCATTACGGAGCAAAAAAACCAATAGATATTGAAGAGTCCCTAATTTATTAGCGCTAACCTTGAATAAACATTCAAATACTGGAATTATAGCGATTAAACAATAGTAATAAGATAGGACAAAAGTTTTCAATAGAGCATATATAAACTTGGTTAAGTATTATTTGCTTGAAAAAAAGCTGTTGTAAGATAGCGAATAATAATGATATAATAAGGGACTGTCGCGCCCCGTGCGGGCGCGTGGATTGAAACATGCAATGCTCCACGATGTTGCCTTGTCTCAGGGGTCGCGCCCCGTGCGGGCGCGTGGATTGAAACACTCCGAAGCTCTGTGCCGTGTGTGTCTCTGTCCGTCGCGCCCCGTGCGGGCGCGTGGATTGAAACATCTTCGGCTCGATGACGAACTTAAGGAACATATGTCGCGCCCCGTGCGGGCGCGTGGATTGAAACAGCTTTGCGAGGCCCCGTGCGGTATTGTTATCAAGTCGCGCCCCGTGCGGGCGCGTGGATTGAAACGTGGTAAAGAGATTTTTTAATCATATCAATTAGCGTCGCGCCCCGTGCGGGCGCGTGGATTGAAACACGAGGAGTAAGCTATGAAGATTGCCGGCATTGAGTCGCGCCCCGTGCGGGCGCGTGGATTGAAACGGGGACGCAATGGAAAAGCTTGGTGAAATTATTTGTCGCGCCCCGTGCGGGCGCGTGGATTGAAACTCACAATTACCCCCTCACGATAATGCCACCGTCAGTCGCGCCCCGTGCGGGCGCGTGGATTGAAACTGCATTCCTATTGAGGTTAACCTTGAAGGGGCGGGTCGCGCCCCGTGCGGGCGCGTGGATTGAAACCCATTCCTATTGTGTCAACATGATGGATGTCTGCGTCGCGCCCCGTGCGGGCGCGTGGATTGAAACTGTCCAGTCAAGTGTTATCAATAGTCATCTTCCTGTCGCGCCCCGTGCGGGCGCGTGGATTGAAACATGATATCACACGAGCAACGCAAAAAAATATATGGTCGCGCCCCGTGCGGGCGCGTGGATTGAAACACGGAGGAGATCAACGGCCACATATAATGCTCTGGTCGCGCCCCGTGCGGGCGCGTGGATTGAAACATCC
>Ga0116152_10000153_pt1 | contig 53923 bp, 44 predicted proteins | sample AD_UKC119_MetaG_FD_89894 | JGI IMG/M metagenome (GOLD analysis project Ga0116152, IMG submission 89894) | Active sludge microbial communities of municipal wastewater-treating anaerobic digesters from Hong Kong - AD_UKC119_MetaG | ecosystem: Engineered > Bioreactor > Anaerobic > Digestate...
CGAACGGCCGACGCCCGCGCCATCTCCGGCGGGCGTGTCGCCAGCGTGGCCGCCAGCCTCTTCTGGGCCTTCGGCTTCGCCGGCCCCCTGATCGCCAGAGGCAAAGCGCCGACGCCGCGAGAGATCGTCACCCAGATTGTCCTGCTGGCGCCCTTCGTCGTCATGGCCCTGATGTACAGCTACTGCGTCGTTCGCCCAGGGCGCGAGGCCTTCTTCGTGGTCGCCTGCTTCTACGCCGTCTTTTCATTGGTTTTGATTCTGGCGTAGGCGGCGCAGAGGCGTCGGCTGCCGATTCACCCCGCCTTTTTTCCGCTACAATCCCGGCGATATGACCGCAGGAAAACCCCTGATCTGGGACGAGTCCCGCCTGGCCGATCCGCACGCGCAGCCCGACAAGGCCCGGCGCGTGCAGTCGATGTTTGACGGCATCGCCCCGACCTACGAGCGCGTCAACCGGGTGCTTTCCGCCGGCCGGGACGCCTACTGGCGTCGCCGCGCCGTCGAGCTCGCGGGAATTCAGGCGACGGACGACGTCCTCGACATTGCCTGCGGAACCGGCGACTTCGCCCGCGCGTTTGCCGCGGCCCGACCGGCGCGCGTTGTCGGCGCCGATTTCTCCGCGGGGATGCTCGCCCTGGCGGCCAATCGTCCGGCGCCCGTCGAGTGGTGTCGCGCCGACGCCCTGGTGCTGCCTTTTATCGATGCCGCCTTCGACGTCGTCAGCTGCGCGTTCGGCGTCCGCAACTTTCAGAATCTCTCCGCGGGTCTTCGGGAGATGCGTCGCGTGCTGCGTCCCGACGGCCGCATCTGCATCCTCGAATTCACGATGCCGCGATCTCGCATCCTCGGACGCATGTACCTGTTCTACTTCCGCCGCGTCCTGCCGAAAGTCGCCTCTGTCATCAGCCGCGACTCCTCCGGCGCCTACGACTATCTGCCACAATCCGTCTCGACGTTCCTCGACGCGCCCAGCATGGTGAAGATGATGGAGGACGCGGGCTTCGCTGACGTCCGCCACACGTCGCTGACCGCCGGCGTCGCGACGGTCTACGTGGGGCGTGTCCCATGAATGATGTCGCCACGGACGAACCGCTTCCCATTTCGAGTGACGCCGAGGTCGTCGACGTCTGGTCGCGAACGGCGCGGCGTTATCGAATCCGCGCCGCGCTGATGCTGCTGCTGTTGAGCGTGCTTTTCGCCGGGCTCTGCTGTTTCACCTTCTGGCTGCGCACGGGGGACTCGACGCCCTGGACGCATCCGCTCTACCAGAACATTCTCGCCAGGTCCTTCGCCCCGACGGCCGCCGATCAGATCACGCTTTCGGATTTTCTGACGAGACCGATCCCGGTTCAGGAAGTGCCGCTGCACGCCGTCATCATGGGGCTGCAGTTCGCGTCTCTCTGCTCGATTCCGATTCTGATCGCCATTCTCTACCGGCTGCCGGCCAGCGTTCCGTTCTGCGCCATGATCGTTCTGCTGGCGGCGATGCCCTGGCTTGGAATCACGGTTCAGATCGGCTGTATCCTGGCCTGTACGGGGCCCTTCCGATTCCGCTTCCGTTATGCCTCGGCCCTGATCGGTCTCGCGCCCATCGCCATCTACTTTGTGTCAGCGTCGTGGCAGCCGGCGGACTCCCCCTTCCGGATGGTGCAGGATCAGGCCCTGCTCTACGCGCCCTGGGTTCTCGCGCTGCTGGCGTCGTGCGTCATCTGCGCCGCGGCCCTGGCAATCGCCAGGCTCATCGATTATCGCCCGGGCGGCATTCCGCCCGTTCTGGCAATGCTCTTCGCGCTGCCCGTGATCCTCTTTCACACCTACGTCGGCCGGCACGAACTGGAGTACCGACTCCTGAAGATGGACATTGGTCCGGGCCGCGATTCCCTCTTTGCCCCGCTGGACATCGGTCGTCTCGCCAGCCTGCGCACCATCGAGAAATGGACGGACCCCGCCGAACGCGACTACGAGTCCATCCACAGCGAGGTGCTTGCCAACACGGAAAACTACGTCCTCGAACGGGCGGAGCAGATCCGGCATGACGCCGTCGATCGCTGCGACGCCTTCATCGAAACGTATCCCACGTCGCCCAACGTCGCGAACGTGCTCTACCTCAAGGGCCGTGTCCTCGACCTGAGAATCGACGAGACGCAGCTGGAGTCCTCGCAGCGCGCCGAATTCCGCGCAGATGAACCCAACGTCGCCTCCTATCCGACGTGGAAAAAACTCGTGAGGTCTTTCCCGAAGGAGACTGTCGCTGCGCCGGCAATGCTGCGAATCGCGATTGTGGACACGACAAAAGGGAACATTGACGACGCCATCACCGGCCTGAGCGAACTGATCGAGCGATTTGAGCCGCGAAGCACGGCCACGCAGCCCGCCGGCGCCCCCGTCGGCGTTGCCGCCCTGTTCGAGCGAACTGACCCGTCGGAGAGTCTGGGCGTACGTCTGGATCTCACGCTCGTGCGCGCCAAGCGGCTGCTGGAGATGCTTCAGGCGACACGCGCCGATGCGCCGAGGCCCGTCGTTCAGCTCTTTGGTCCGTCGCAGCGCGAGCCGGACGAGTTGACGCTGCCTGTTCAGCTGCTGCTGTCATTCGACCCGGCCCATCCGAACTATCGAAAAAACCTGGAGCGACTGGTCGAGTCCTTCCCCGGGTCCGTGACGGCGGAATACGCGCGCGTCCGGCTCGCGATGCTCGATCCGGCGCTGTCGCGCCGAATCCTGCGACTCCGCAAGGCGATGGATCAGCTCGAAGCGCGCCCGGCGGGCGCCGAAGCGCAGTTCTGTTACGGTGACGCCCTGCAGGAAGATCACCTGCTGGCCGACGCCAGGGAAGTGTTTGAGAGCCTGATCAGGAACTACCCCGACAGTTGCTGGTCCGCCGATGCGCGCGACCGGATCAGCGCGTTGTCCATCCTGATGCAGACGGAATCCTGACGCGAACGCCTGCGCCCGCAGCGGGCGCCGAAATGAGAGGTCGAGTATGTCCAAGCGAATCGTCGTCGCAGTGACCGGCGCCAGCGGCGCCCCATACGCCCGCCGATTGCTGCAGGTCCTCGCGGAATCGAACTGCGACGTGCGCCTCGTGATCTCCCCCTACGGTCGGCGTCTGTTTCTCGACGAAATGGAAATTGACGATCCAACGCCGGAGGCCCTCGTCGGCGGCGAATTCGCCGATCGCGTCACGGCGCATTCCTATCGCGACGTCGGGGACGTCCTTGCATCCGGCTCCTTCCTGACGGACGCCATGATCGTGTGTCCATGCAGTGGCAACACGCTCGGCGAAATCGCCGCGGGACTTGGCGACAACCTGATCTCCCGCGCCGCCGCCGTTCATCTGAAGGAGGCCCGCCGCCTGATTCTGGTCCCGCGGGAGATGCCGATTTCACCGATCGAACTCGAGAACATGACGCGCATCAGCCGCGCCGGCGGCATCATCTGCCCCGCGGCGCCGGGCTTCTACCTGCGACCCCGAACGATCGACGAGCTGGTCGACTTCGTCGTCGGGAAACTCTGCGATCTTGTGGGTGTGAGTCACGCGCTCAATACGCGATGGGAAGGCGCCCCGCCACAGGCGCAGACGAACTGACGGACGCGTCACTGACGCATCCGCAGGTCAGCGTCGATGCCGGGGAGGCAGCTTCACAAAAAGCGGCCGTGGCTTCGGGGCGCTGTCCGACGCCGTCGCTGCCGGCTCGTTTGAAGACTTCGGCGCGTCGCTCTTCGTGGCGCCGCCGGATTTCGCGCGGCCATCGCCATCCCGGGGCGCCGCCGGTCGGCTCTCACCTGGATTGAATCCTTCCATATCCAGCCGGCCGATCTCCTCGTTGATCAGCATCTCGACCTTGGTGAGCACTTCGCCCTGATCGGGGGCGACGAATGAAATCGCCATGCCCTTGGCGCCCATGCGCGCCGTGCGACCAATGCGATGCACATAGACCTCGGGATCCTCCGGCATGTCGTAGTTCACGATGTGCGTGATGCCCGACACGTCGATCCCGCGCGCCGCCAGGTCCGTGGCAACGAGGATCGGAATGTGGTGCTTGCGGAATCGCTCCATCACGCGTTCGCGCTTCTGCTGTACAAGATCGCCGTGGATCTCCTTCGCGACGAACCCGGCGGCGTGCAGCTGCTTCGCCAGCTTCTTCGCGCCGTGCTTCGTCCGCGTAAAGATGATCATCAGCTTCGGCTGCTCACGCTTCAGAAGGAATGTCAGCAGACGGAACTTCTTCTGTGGCTCAATAACCGTGTACTGCTGCGTGATTTCCGAGACCGTGATCTGATCCTGGGAGACATTCACCTCGACGGGCTCATGCATGTAACGCATCGCCAGGCGCTTGACCTCGCCTTCCAGCGTCGCGGAAACGAAGACCGTCTGATGATCGCCGCGAATGCCGCCGAGAATCTTGCGAATGTCGTCCCGGAATCCGATGTCCAGCATTCGATCGACTTCGTCCAGAACAGCGAATCGCAACCCATCCAGTTCGAGGGCGCCACGCGACATCATGTCCATGACGCGGCCCGGCGTGCCGACGATGATGTGCGGCTTGCGGCCCAGCTCACGAATCTGACCACGCATGTTCGTGCCGCCGTAGACCGGCACGCAGTGCAGTTCGAGGACCTTGCTGATACGGCGCAGCTCGCCGAGCACCTGCGCCGCCAGTTCACGTGTCGGCGTCAGGATCATTGCCTGCAACCGCCCGTTCGGATCCACCTGCTGGCAGATGGGAATTCCGAATGACGCCGTCTTTCCCGTACCGGTCCGCGCCTGGCCAAGCACGTCTCGCCCGGCAAGCACATGGGGAATCAACTCGCGCTGAATGGGCGAGGGTTCCTCATATCCCATCGCGGCGAGCGCCTGCAGAATGGGTGTTTCGATTCCAAGCTCAGCAAAGGCCTGCGGCAATTTCAACTGCTTTTCCATCTGGATACGCCGTCCCAACTCACGTGTCTTCATTCTTTTTCTTTCCTTGATATTAGGACGAATTCGCGGATGCCACAACCCGCAAACCCAGACAACACGCGACTTTAGCGGACAGCCGCGGTTTCTGCGCCATCCCCCGGGAAGTCGGCCCATCGCCTGCATAACGTCGGTCGGAGGGAGACATCCATGCGCGACAACGCGCCCAGGGAATCCGCCGAACGCCATCTTGCCGACACGCCGTCGCCGCGACTCGATCGCGCCACGTCCCGGCGGCTGTTCAGGGAAATGACGAAAATGCAGATCGAAGACGGCCCCCTGCCCTGGGCTCGGCGCCGCGATCTTGTTCGATTTGCAAGGCGCCTCGGCATCGACACGTTCGAGGCGAAACTCATCATCCGCGCCGTCGAGTACGAGTGCGGTCTCGCAGCGCCGGCCGCCCTGGATGAACGCGAATCCCCCGCCGAGGGCCGCCTCGTCATGCCCGCCGATGAGTCCCTTGGCGGTCTGGCGGTCACACTCATCCCCCCCGTCGCGATCCTGCTGCTGATCATGCTCGCCTGGGCCGCGATGTCCGCAGTCTGAGGGGATCGCGCGGACGCACAACGCCCATCTTCCGGCCTATTTGATCCGCGCTGATTCGCTCGGTATCCTCAGCCCTCATGTGGACGCAGTACACGCGAGAGAAACCCGCCAGGCCCGGCTGGACGATTGCGACGATGGCCATCGCCCTCGCGGCGACGATCGGTCTCGCGCAGCTTCAGGTCTCCGCCCACAAGCCCGTCACATGGAAGGCGGCCGTGAACGTCAAAACGGATTCGTGCCCCATCACGTTTCAGCTTCCGGACGTTCTCAAATGGTCAAAGCAGTCCAGCGGCCTCCTCGACAATCTCATCAGCGGCGACAGCGAAATCGTCTATGTCGCGAGTGAGGACGGCGATCCTGTGTGTCGCGTGAACTTCTTCTGCGGCCCGTCGACGATACTGGCCGCCCAGATGCACCTGAAGGACGTTGGTGAAGAGCCCGCCGAGGCCTACTCCGTCACGATCGCCGGCGAGAAAGGCGTTGCGATGGTCTTTCCGAAGACGATGGACGATCGCAATGTCGTGTGGTGCCACAGCGAGCGCATCGATGAAACGCTGATGTCGTTCGTCGTCGTCACGAAGAAGAACACGACGTTCGCCCTGAAACTGGCCCACTGGATCTGTGAATCCGCCCAGGCGGACTGACTCGCAATCACACAATCAGCATCGCATCGCCATAGCTGAAAAAGCGGTACTTCTCCCGCACCGCCTCGGCGTAGACCGCCATCATCAGGTCATAACCGGCAAACGCGGAAACCAGCGCCAGCAGCGTGCTGCCCGGAAGATGGAAGTTGGTTAACAGCGCATCCGTCGCGCGGAATTCATACGGCGGATAGATCAGCAGCTGCGTCCACCCGCTCGCCGCGTTCAGTTCGCCCGTCGCCGCGACACTCTCCAGCACGCGCACGGAGGTCGTACCAATCGCGATGCGCCGTCCGCCGCCCGAGCTCGCCGTGTTGATTCGATCCGCGGCCGCCTGCGTGATCTCATACCACTCGCTGTGCATGTCATGATCGGCGAGATCCTCGACTTCCACGGGCTGGAATGTCCCAAGGCCCACATGGAGCGTCACGTCCGCAAACGCGACGCCCCGATCGGCAATCCGCGCCATCAGCTCGGGCGTGAAATGCAGTCCCGCCGTCGGCGCCGCCACGGCGCCGGGGGTCTTCGCGAACACTGTCTGGTAACGCGCCACGTCCTCGCCGCGCTGATCCGCCGGCGTCTCGTCGTCACGGCGAATGTAGGGCGGCAACGGCGTTTCGCCGACGCGCCCGAGCACATCCGTCGCGGCGTCCGGCGGCTCGACGACAACCTCGCAGGCCCCGCGTTCGCCGCGCGACGCAATCGCGATGCGCCAATCCGACGAACCCAGCCGCAGCCACTCGCCATCGCGAACGCGCCGCGTGTTGGCCAGCAGACACGACCATCGTCCCGGCGCCAGCTCGCGCAGGAAGAGTCCTCCGACGCGCGCTCCTGAATCGCGATACGCCTCGAACTTTGCAGGAATGACCTTCGTCGTATTGCGGATCAGGCAATCGCCATCGTGCAGCATGTCGACGATGTCGCGAAACCGGCCGTGCCGCCAGACGCCGCCTGCCCGGTCCACAATCAGCAACCGCGACGCGTCCCGCGGTTCGACCGGCCGTTGTGCAATCAGCTCAGGCGGCAACTCATACTGAAGCTCGTGTGTCTTGATGACCCAATCCTCCGTATCCGCGTCGCCGTCCTGCGGCGCCGGAATCGACCGATAAGACCCGCGCCGCCCCAATCCGGTGGAAATCCTTTACCGGGCAAACTTCGAATCCTACGATAAAAGTAGTGATCGACGGACCGCGACGCCAGCGGACCGCCGGGGGATTCGTTCAGACATCTGCGCCGCTCGGAGGTTTTGAAGGTGCGCAACACGCCGCATGATCATCCGCTGCATCGCTGGTTCGCGGGCCTCGTGGAAGAGAGCTTCCAGGAACGTGTCGGCATCGCCAGTGTGGGTCTGCTTGACTACCTGACAGACCTGCTCACGGACTTCATCCACGTCGAACGGATCAACCTGCTCGTGGACGGCAGCGGCCGCCGCATCGAAGACGTCGCCGACATGCTTACGGCGACAGAGCTGTCGGAGCACGCGACGCCCGATATTCGCAAGCGCGAGTACCATCGCCATATCGGCGACTTCACGCTCTTCTGGACGGGTGTCTATCCGGAGAATCTCCGTCGAATCCACCGACGACAGGCCAAGGACGATCTGATCGATTATTTCGATCAGGGAAAGCGATCCTACCTGATCGCCTCCAACCTCAGCGCCGCCGGTCTCGATCCGCCGGGTGAGGTGCTGGCTGAACTCAGCGACAAGTTCGAGTACTGCGTGTATGGCCTGGGCCTGGTGCGACAGCGGTGGGAGTCCGGCGAATCGGAGTCCGGCCCCGGCGAACTCTTTTCGAATTAGGGAACGGCGCGTGCGGCGCCGCACGCCGCCAGAATCTCTCGTTCAATGTCATCACAGAGCTGCTGGAGCCGGTTCGCCTGAAGCGCCCTGGCCGGCCGCGCCGCTGACAGCGCCGACGCCAGTTCCGCGGGCGACGCAATCCAGCAGAAATCGTGCGTCGTCTGAAGTGACTCAAGAAACTCGCGTTGATGATCCCCCGCCTTGCCCTGATTGACGACCGCAATGAACGGCTTGCCGAGCTCGATGGCTTCAATCACGCATCCTGTGCCGGCGTGCGTGATGATCAGATCCGCGGCCCGCATCTTCTCGTGCAATGCGCGATCGAAGCGGACGCAGGACATGTGGCGGGGCAATTCCCTGCACTGGCCGATCTGCGCGTACACGTCGTCGCGAATCACGCCCGTGGCCACCAGCCGATCGACCTCCGCGATCAGCTCGTCAAAGAACTGAGTCCCGACCGTGACGACAATCAAAGGACGGCCCCCGAAAAACGCACCCGCGGACAACGCTTCTGAAGCTGCGGCCACTGGCCGTACATGACGTCGGCGAGTCGCGCGTGATAGACGATTCGCCCCGTGAGTGACAGGCGATCGACGCGCGTCAGCGACTCGACAAATATCCGGCGGGCGCCGATCAGCCGCCCCGCAAGGAAGAGCGGAATCGAACTCGCCGTACTCATCCCAAGGATGACGTTCGGTCTCTGCGAGCGAACCATCCGCATCGCCTCAACACACGCCACAACAAAATTCCAACCATTGACGAGTCTCCCGTACCAGCGCTTTCGCGTCGGTCCCAGAAATCGAATCGGCAGCCGCGCCCCGGGATGCGGCATCGACAGATCCGCCGCGCCGTGGACGTCGTTCAGGTAGCCGTACGCGTAGACGAATCGGAAGCGATCGCCCGGCAGACGCTCCGCGATCTTCAGGATCTCGCGGTACCAGCCGCCGCCGAACAGCGTCACGAGGACAAGCGGTCGCGTGTCCGCCGCCGATTCAGTTGTCGTATTGTGTTCCGTGACCAAACCCCGCTCGTCACCGTCAGTTGAGGCGTCCGGCGATTCAAAACGCCGCTGACGGCTAAGAAAGCTATCGGTCCGGCGTCGATATAGGAGACGAGCGTCGAGGCGTGACCGACGCGGAGAACGCACGCGCCCCCGAATTCGAGAGTCGCAATGACATTGTTAGCGGTCCCTGAGCTGAAAACCGAGGCGAAAGACACCGTCGTCGCCCCGGCGGAATCTGCGCCTCGTGTCGATCTGACGGCGGGGGCACAATCTGCGCGTCGCCCCAACGCCGCCATTCAGGTGTCGCACGATCACTACCTCGGCGACTATCTCAATCTGCCGCGGATGATCACCTACTGGTACCAGGCGAAGGTCGTCCGCGACTGCGGCGGCGATCGCGCGCTCGAGATCGGTCTCGGCATGGGCCTGACCACGTGGATCCTGCGCCGCTGGGGCCTGGACGTGTCGACGCTCGATGTGGACCCGCAGCTGCGGCCGAGCATCGTGGGTGACCTGCGGCGCATGCCCTTCGCCGACAACGCGTACGACACAATACTCATCGCCGAGGTCCTTGAGCATCTGCCCTTCGATCAGTTCGATGCGGCGCTCGCGGAACTACGGCGCGTCACACGCAGGTCGCTCGTCATCACGCTGCCCTGTCCACTCGTCGGCTTCAACATCGGCGTCAACCTGCCGATCCTCGAACCGATCTTCCTCTCCCTCGGATTCAGACAAATGTCGAAACCCCGCTTCGATGGTCAACACTACTGGGAACTCGATCGGATCGGCTACCCGAAACGCCGAATTCGAGAGCACATTCGCAGCGCCGGCTTCGAGATCACCCGCGAATTCCGCCCGGGCCTCAGCCTCTACAACTACTTTTTCGTCCTCGATAAACGCTAGACGTCTCAATCAGCGCCGAGCCAGTCATGGTTCGGTCAGGACGCCCGCCATTCCCACGACCGCATGACCTTGTGACTGAACCGCGAGCATCCGCAAGGCGCCCGGCGCCGCCACGGATCGCTTCGTCTGATCCGGGAATCACATTTCCCGACGCTCACGTCCCCGCGGCGCTATCATCCGCAACGCCGGTGTGGCGACGTGAGGAGTGAAGATGGCGACCTGGTTTCACGACGGCGAACTGGAGATTCAGCAGAGGGCCGGCACGCGCCAGCTTGCGGATCGCGTGGCGGAGTCCATCGATGATCGCATTCCCCCCGCCGCGACGCCCTTTCTGCGATCGCAGCCAATGCTCCTGCTCGGCGCCGAGAGCGCCGAAGGAGAGGTCATCGCCACGATTCTCGCCGGCGCCCCGGGCTTTCTGGATCCGAGCGACGACGAATCGCGTCTGCGAATCCACAGAGGCCTGCTTCCCAACGATCCCCTGGCGGAATCCCTGACGCCCGGCCGCCCAGTCGGGATGCAGGCGATCGAACACCGCCTGCGGCGGCGCATGCGGCTCAACGGACACGTCGCATCATCCAGCGGCGAGGTCCTTGAGATCGCCCTCGCGGAGGTCTATGGCAACTGCCCGAAGTACATCCAGGCGCGGGAATTCGTCGCCGCGGATCGTTCGCCCGGCATGGCGCGTTCGGGCGCCACGCTGACGGCGCCGCAGCAAACCCTGGTCGCGGAGAGCGACACGTTCTACATCGCGTCGATCCACCCCGAGCGCGGCGCCGATATCTCCCATCGCGGCGGCATGCCGGGCTTCGTTCGCGTCGAAGACGCGTCGCGACTCAGCTGGCCCGACTACAGCGGAAACAACATGTTCCAGACGCTGGGCAATCTCCAGGTCGATGATCGCGCCGGTCTCGTCTTCATCGCCCCGGATTCGGGCGACATTCTTCACGTTTCCGGACGCTGCCGCGTGGACTGGAATATGGCCCGCGCCGCGCAGTTTCCCGGAGCGCAGCGCGTCATCGATTTCGAAATCGAACACGTGTTCGAACGCCCCGCCACGTTCCCGATGCGCGGCGCGCTGGTCGACTATTCGCAGCACAACCCGCCCGCGGCGTCCCCATCGCCGACGACGTGACACAACCTTCACATCGACGCAATTAAAGTGCAATAAACACCTGTAAATAGCGGGCAAAGTGGCGTAGTCGAAACGCGGTACAGTCGATATGCTCTGATGATCGGCGTCGACGAGAATTGGCGCCGGCAAAGTACGATTCGGCCCCAAAACCGAATTCGTCGAAAGCGAACGACACGCCATGCCGCGCAGTCTGCGAATCAAATTCACTCAAAATCGAATCGTTCTGGATTTCGGATGGCAGGCCGCTCTGAAAGGTCTGCTCTGCCTCGGGTTGATCCTGTCCGCCATCTTCATCCCGATCCCCGGCATCGAGGAGGCGGCGCCGCGCATCGCGTTCGTTCTCTTTGTCGGCGCGGCGGCGTTGTGGATCACGGAGCTCATTCCGCCTTTCGCGACAGCGATCATGGTCATCGTGCTGTCCGTCTACCTCCTCGGCGACGTCGGCAACGGACATGGCGGCGCCCATCAGTGGGAGAAGTATCTCAACCCTGTCGCCAGCCCCGTCCTCGTCCTGTTTTTCGGCGGCTTCTTCCTTGCGCTGGCGGCGACGAAACACGGATTCGATGTTCGCCTCGCCCGGGCCTTCATCACGCCCTTCGGCAAGCAGCCGACGATGCTGCTGCTCGGCATTATCCTGACGACGGCCCTCTTCTCGATGTTCATGTCGAACACGGCCACGACGGCGATGATGATCGCCATCATCGGCCCGATCTTTCAGGAAATCTCCGATCGGCCCCAGACGCGCAAGATGCTCGTGCTGGCCGTGCCGTTCGCCGCCAACATCGGCGGCATGGGCACGATCATCGGCACGCCGCCCAACGCCGTCGCGGCGAGCATCCTCTACCAGATCGAAGGCGGAAAATACGCCATCTCGTTCATCGAGTGGATGATGATTGGCACGCCGATCGTCATCGTCCTGCTGCTGATCCTGTGGGCCGTCCTGATCCTCGTGTTCAGGCCTCGCCGCGAACCGCTGGCCGTGTCCTTCCCGGATGTCGTCGAACTGACGCCCGCCCTCCTCTTCGTGGTGATTACATTCACCGTCACGATCCTCATGTGGCTGACGCAGCCGTTGCATGGAATTCCCTCCGCCGTCGTCGCCATGCTCCCGATAGGCCTCTTCCCCGTCTTCGGGATTCTCGATCGTGACGACCTGAAGCGAATCGACTGGGACATCATCATCCTGGTCGCGGGCGGTATGACGCTGGGCGTCGCCATGAAGGAGACGGGCCTGTCATCGATCCTCGTCGACGCGATTCCCTATGGACAGCTGCCTTCCGTTGCGCTGCTGGCGGCCATCGCCGTCGTCTCGATCGCGCTGTCCAACTTCATGAGCCACACGTCCGCAAGCAACATGCTGATCCCGATCGCGACGTCGATCGCCACTATTTCACCGCGCGCCGGGGCGCTGGTCGTCGCCCTGTCGTGCTCGATCGCCATGAGCCTGCCGATCAGCACGCCGCCGAACGCCATCGCGTTCGCCACGCGTGAAGTGACGACGCGCGACATGGCCCGCTACGGCACACTTGTCTCGGCGCTGGGCCTGGCCATCCTGCTGGTCGTGATTGTGCTGTTCGTGAAGTGACGGCGCGCCCGGCGCCGGCGTCGCGTCAGCGATGCTGATCGACGAGGATCGGATTACCGTCGGGATCGACCACGACGAAGCTCGCGGGGCCACTCGTCGACTCATCGGCTTCGTTTGCAAATGTCACGCCCTTCGCCTTCAGCTCGCGCTGCAGCGCGCGCACATCCGTGAACTCGTCTAGCGAGTTGGCGTCCTGATCCCAGCCGGGGTTGAACGTCAGAATGTTCTTATCGAACATGCCCTGGAAGAGACCGATGACGTGCGATCCGTTCTTGAGAATCAACCAGTTCTGCTCGATGTTTCCCCCCCGGGCGACGAAACCGAGCTTCTCGTAAAAGGCCCTGGAGGCGTGAATATCCCTGACGGCAAGGCTGACGGAAAATGCGCCGAGATTCATGTTGGACTCCTTTGGATCATGAAGCGTGTTCCAGTTGTCTGACGCGACGCAGGCCGCGACGCGCGCCGCCCGTCCTGACAGATTCTCCGCAGATTGCGTTTTCGCGCGAAGAAAAAATGTGATCCGCATGCAGGGGACTGGCGTGATCGAACTTCGTCGCCAATAGAATACGCCCCGACCAGGCCTTTCGGCGCCAGCCGGGGCGTTGGATTGCCGCTTGCGAACAATGTCATGTCGCACCGCTCGAAAGCAGTGGTACACGACGACCGATGTCATCTCGCCACTGCTTGAGAGCAGTGGCACACAGGGCACTGGGGCGTCAGCGAAGGACGCTCATGCCCTGCTCATAGACGACGTCCACCGGGATGCCGGCCTGCGACAGGCGATCGAGGTCCGCCTGCAGCGCGGGGCCGACATTGCCCTGCTCGTTCATCAGTTTCACGACGCCGTCATAGTCGCCGTCGCCCTGGAGCGTCAGGATTTTGCGGCTCAGGTCCGTTACGGCCTGGGCCATTTTTTCCCGCTCGACGCGGTAGCGGCCCGTCGCCTCGTCACGGGAAAACGCGCCGGCCTGCTCGAAGAAATTGAACCGCAGCATGTTGGCGCGGCCGTGGGCGCTGGAGGCGCCAAACCGAACGCTGCGGAAGATGCCCGCGAGGAACGTGACGTAGTTGTCCATCAGATCGCCGTCCGTGATCTCGCCCTGCTTGCGCAGTTCCGTGACCATGTAGAGCCCCAGGATGTCGGCCTTGCCCTCTTCCAGCGCCGACGACTGTTCCTTGAGGGCGTCGCGCACTGTGCCGCGACCATTGATCGTGTCCTTGATGCCGAGTCCATGGGCGACTTCGTGGAACATCGTGTTGCCGAAGAAGGCGTCAAACGTGATGTGCTTCCGCTGATCCTTCGCGATCAGCTCATCCGCGATCGGCAGCAGGATCTGATCGTACTTGGCGCGCATCGCGTTCTTGAGCTGCAGCCGTCGCAAACCCTTCTTAAGCTGCACCTCTTCGTCGTTCGGGAGGTTGATGGCGATGGTCTTGGAGCCGGCGTTGCAGTCACCCGCGTAATAGAGCACGTCATAGGCGTTCAGATCGCTGTCCGTGCCCGGCGTTTCCTTCTTGTACTGCGGCGGAACGGGCAGGCCTTCCTGAAGCCCGGGCAGCAGCAGCGCGTACTTGGCAAGGCGCTCGCTCCACTCCTTGTCCTTGACGAGGACGTACGCCTCAAAACACGCCTTCTGGCCGAACATCTGGTCCTCGTACGTCTCGATGGGACCGATCACGCAGTCGACCGTGTTGCTCTTCATGTCCATCCACTGCATGTCGCTCGGTTGGTAGTTGTTCTGAAGCAGCGCGAGGGCCCGCATGAAGAGATACTGGCGAAGCCCCGGATCCTTCGCGAGTTCCGCGGCGTTTTTCAGCTTGCCGGCGGCGCCTGTCATCTGCTCGCGGAAAAACGCGCTGTAGGGAATCGCCTCGAGGTCGCGGCCATTGGCAGCGCGTCGGACCATCGTGTAGAGACCGCTGAGCGCCTTGGCCTTGTCGGGATGGATCGTGCAGTAGCCCTCGAATTCCTCCTTCGACATGTTCGCCGGATAGAAGTTGGCGCCCTTGGGCTTGGGCCCGACGCCGGGAATGAAGGGCTTGTTGTCATCGAGGCGATCCCAGGGACCGTAGTTGATCTCGGCGAATCGCCGGAGGTTTTTGTCGGAGATCCCCGCGAGAAGCGCATCCCTGTCGCCATAGGCCTGAATCCAGAAGGCGTCATCCATGAACTGAGCCGCCTCGATCAGGTGCGGGATCATCTCCCGCTCGTGCGGCTGAAGCTTGCTCATGTCGGTCGTCAGGCGGACAGTGGCGTACTTGTCGAGCATCGGGTTTCCCGTTTTCTTGTGTTGAGTGGCGCCGCCGGGCTGACCGCAGGCGATGGAAAGGAAAAACAGGCTGAACAGGGCGACGGCGTAAGTTCGGATGTTTCGCATGGAAAAAGCGACTCCTCGGCGATACGAATGGACGTTTGACGTTCCCGGCCCCCCCCTCACTCGGGCTTCCGGGGCAAGGTATTCGATGGTTTGAGGGCTGGCAATCGACACCCGGGGCCGATGCGGCGGCGTCTGGAGGACTGAGGGTCGTCCCCCGGTCGGATGGCTGTGAAATGAGGCGCGTCGGGAATCCTCTGATGAGACCGGCTCACTCGTCACAATACTTGACAGGGCCGAAACTTGCGGTTCCACTGTGGGGCTCGATCTGGGGTGTAACCACGGCGGTGAAGGTGCGCGCATGGCGTCGCTCGATGAGCTCAGACAACGCATAGACGCGCTGGACGACGATATCGTCCGCCTGCTCAATCACCGGGCGGAGGCCGCCGTCGAGATCGGCAGGCTGAAGAACGCGTCGGGATCGGCGGTTTTTTCCCCCGATCGCGAGAAGGCGATCCTTGACAGGATCTGCCAGCGGTCGGCCGGCCCCCTGTCGAAGGCGTCGCTGCTGGCGATTTATCGCGAGCTGATGTCGGCGTCGTTCGCCCTGGAGAGGCCGCCGCGCGTCGGCTACCTGGGCCCTCGCGGCTCGTACTCGCATGAGGCCGCCGTCTCGAAATTCGGCGCGTCTGTCGAATACGAGCCGCTGGTGCACATCGGCGGTGTCTTCGAGGCGATGGACCGGGGCCACATTGACTATGGGGTTGTCCCGGTCGAGAACAACACAACCGGCGGCGTCGTGCTCGACACGCTGGACGCGTTCGCCGACACGGGCGTGATGATCTGCAACGAGCTGCTGTTGCCGATTCATCTGAACCTGATGGCGAACTGCCCGATGGATGAGATCGAAGTGGTCCAGTCCAAGCCCGAGGCGTTCAAGCAGGTGCAGCGCTGGCTGGCGGAAACGGGACTGGTGGAAAAAGTGGCCCCTGCGGCCAGCACGAGCCGGGCGGCTGAACTGGCGGCCAGCACACGCGGGACGGCGGCGATCGGCAGCACACTTGCGGCGAAGCTGTACGGTCTGAAGATCCTGGCGGCGAACATCGAGGACAATCCGCGGAACGCCACGCGTTTCTTTGTCCTTGGCAGGGAATCGGCAAAACCCACGGGCGCCGATCGGACGAGCCTGATGTTCGTGACGGCGCATCGCGCCGGGGCGCTGGTTGAAGCGCTGCTTGCGGTACAGAAAAATGGCGTCAACCTGTCGATGATCACGTCGCGCCCCAGCGCGGCTTCGACGGGCGAATACAACTTCTTCGTGGACCTGGATGGTCACGCGGAGGACGAACCCGTGCGGGCGACGATCGACGAGATGCGCCGGCACTGCAACACGGTGCGAGTGCTCGGCTCGTATCCCAAACCCACGGAGGCGGTTGCGGCCTGATGCGTAAACCCTTTGTTGCAGGCAACTGGAAGATGAACATGGACCTCGCCGGCGCCCGCTCGCTGGTGGAGGGAATCGCCGGCGGACTCGGCGGCGCCACGAAGATTGATGTGGCGATCTGCCCGCCGTCGATCTACCTGTTTCCGATGGCGAAGGCGATTTCGGGAACGCCGATCGAGATGGGCGCCCAGAACTGCTGGAGCGCACCGTCGGGCGCCTTCACAGGCGAAGTATCCGCCGCGATGGTGAAGGAAACCGGCTGCGCCTATGTGATCCTGGGGCACAGCGAGCGTCGCAATACGATCGGACCGAAGGACGCCGGCGGCGCCATCATGGGTGAGAGCGACGAGATGATCGCCGCCAAGGTCCGGGCCGTGCTGGACGCCGGTCTGACGCCGATCGTCTGTGTCGGCGAAACGCTGGCGCAGCGCGACGCGAATGAAACGGAGTCCGTCCTGAGCCGCCAGATTGCCGGAAGCCTCGCGAGCGTGAAGCCGGACGAGGCGGCGACGCTCGTGATCGCCTACGAGCCGGTCTGGGCGATCGGAACGGGCCGCACGGCGACGACGGAACAGGCGCAATCGGCCCACGCCCATATCCGCGGACAGCTTGCGGAGAAGTTCGGCGCGAGCGCCGCGAATGCGATTCGAATTCAGTATGGCGGCAGCGTGAAGCCGGACAACGCGAACGAACTGATGCGTTGCGAAGACGTGGACGGCGCTCTGGTCGGCGGCGCCAGTCTGAAGCCCGACGATTTTGTGAAGATCATCCAGGAAACGATTTCTGCGAACCAGCTTTAAGCGAAACACTCAAGGATTATGACCATGTTGGCTATTGGATATGGCGCAGCGCTGATCGGCATTCTGATCATTCTGATTTCGGTACTGCTGATCGGCCTCGTTCTGTTGCAGAAGAATCGCGGCTCCGGTCTGTCGGGCGCCTTTGGCGGCGTCGGCGGTCACTCCGCGTTTGGTACGAAGACGGGCGACTTTCTGACGTGGTTTACCGTCAGCCTGGCGTTCCTGTTCCTCGTCCTGTGCGTTGTCGGCAACTTCGTGTTCGAACCCAGTCGGCCCCTGGCGCGAACGCCGGCGGCTGTCACGCCCGTGGCCACGGAAGGCGAGGGCGACGTGACAGGGTCGACAGATTCGTCGGGCTCGTCGGATTCGACGCCGGCCGACGACGCGGAGACGACGGACGCAGGCGCCACCGACACGGGCGCGACGGATGCGCCGTCCACCGCTGAATAACATCGCCATCGGCGTCACGAATATCCGCGTCCGGCGACGGCGCGCGGAAGCGAGTAATCGGATTGTCATCGCGCGTCCCGATGGCGCCCGATCGACCATCGAGACAGGCGGAGTGTGCACTTGATTCTGAGCATGACCGGTTTCGGCGAGGCGAAGACGTCTGAAGAAGGCGTCTCCTATCGCGTTGAGATTCGCAGCGTCAACAACCGGTATTTCAAGGCGACGATCAAGACGCCCGAATCGATGCAGCGTTTTGAGACGGAGATCGACAAGCTGCTCCGCGCCAAGATGGGGCGCGGCAGCGTGACGTTCAGTCTTCGGCTGCGCGACGATCGCCCCGCGGCCGCCTACTCCGTCAACACGAGCCTCATCGGCGCCTACATAAATCAGTTGCGGGCGCTGACGAGCGAATCGAGCGGCGATGTGACGCTGGACGTCGGTCGTTTCCTCGAAATCCCCGGCGTCCTTCAGCCGCCGATGGTCGACGAGGAAGAGCTCGCCAGGCAGTTCAGGATCGTCGAGCGCCTGACCAACGAAGCCGCCGACAAGCTGATCGAGATGCGCAAAGTGGAGGGCCTGACGATTGCCAGCGACCTGTCCGCGCAGTGCGCCGAAATCCGCCGGCTGATCGAGGACATAGCGACGCGTTCACCAACGGTCGTGGATGAATATCGCAAGCGTCTGAAGACCCGGCTCGAGCAGCTGCTCGGCGGTGTCGTCGGCGGCAGTCTCGCGCCGCACGAGGACGCCATCGCGCGGGAAGTCGCGATCTACTCGGAGCGATGCGATATCAACGAGGAGCTGTCGCGCATCCGGAGCCATCTGGACCAGTTCGCGGCCCTGTGCGACGCCCCGGAGGAGACGGGACGCAAACTGGACTTCCTCTCGCAGGAGCTGCTCCGGGAGGCGAACACGATCGGAAGCAAGTCGGCGGACGTGACGATTTCTCAGAACATCGTCGCCGTGAAGGCGGCGATCGATCGCATCAAGGAACAGGTGCAGAACGTCGAGTAACAGCGGCGTTGGCCGGTCGGGGGAACAACGCGATTCCCGACCCCAGGCGGACCCACGGAGGGCCATGGACAGCAAGGCTGCGAACAAGAAGGGAAAAGTGATCGTCATCAGCGGGCCGAGCGGCACCGGAAAATCGACGATCTGCCATCGACTGTGCGAAACGCTGCCGGCGGAGTTCAGCGTTTCGGTCACAACGCGAAAACCGCGCCCCAACGAGACGGCCGCGCGCGACTATCATTATGTAGCGCCCGAGGAATTCGAGCGGCTCCGACGGACCGATTCGCTTCTGGAATGGGCGGAGGTGTACGGCCAGTTCTACGGAACACCGGCCGACGCCGTTCAGAAGGCGATCGGGGACGGACGGATCATCATCCTGGAGATTGACGTCCGCGGCTGCATCCAGGTGCACGAACGAATCCCCGAGGCGATCGCGTTCTTTATCCTGCCACCGACGCCGGAGGAGCAGAAAACCCGGCTCGTCAACCGGAAGACGGACGCGCCGGAAAGCGTGGCCGAGCGGCTGGCAAAGGCGGACGGCGAGATCCGCTACGCGAATGAATCTGAGTGTTACGACGAATTCGTCGTCAACGACAAGCTGGAAGAGACTGTGGCGCAGATCGTGGCGAAGATCCGCGCAACTGAATGACAACCATGAGGCATCGACACACATGATTGAGAGTCTGAAGCACGAACACCTGATCGACAAAATCGGCGGCCGATTCAAGTTCACGGCGCTGGTTCAGAAGCGATGGCGCGAACTGCTGATGGGCGCCCGCCCAATGGTTGAGCCCGGCCGGATGACGCCGCTCGAGCTCGTGATCAGGGAAATCGAACTCGGCCTGATAGACGCCGGCGACCCCGAGCCGACGCCCGAGAATGAGTAGCGCGCCTTCCAGCGGTCCGCCGCCGATCCAACAGGATCTGGCGGGCTACGAGACACTGGTGGCTGTCTGTGGCGGAATTGCCGCCTACAAGACCGCCACGCTTGTCTCCAGGCTGGCCCAGCGCGGCGCCGGCGTCAGTGTCCTGATGACGGAGGCGGCGCAGCGCTTCATCACGCCGCTGACGTTCGAGTCCCTCACGGCGCGGCGCGTCTTCACGAGCGTCTGGCATTCCCCCGATACGCACGATCCGCAGCACATCCGTCTGACGGATGCCGCGGATCTCTTCATTATTGCGCCGGCGACGGCGAACACGATCGGACGCCTTGCCGCCGGTCTGGGCGATGACGTCGTCACGACAACGGCGTTGACGGCGAACTGCCCGATTCTCCTCGCGCCGGCGATGAACACGCGGATGTGGGAAAACCGGATCGTGCAGCGCAACCTGGCGACGCTGGAGGAATACGGCTATCGGCAGGTTCCGCCGGAGTCGGGATGGCTTGCGTGCCGAACCATCGGCGCCGGCCGAATGGCGGAACCTGAGTCGATCCTCGACGCCGCCCTGACCCTCCTGAAGCAGTCCCCGCCTCGATCCTCAGTCGACGGCGCATAAGCCCCACAGGAAAGCTACGCTGTGGCCAAACGACGTCCGCAACGCGCCTCCGCCCGTTCGAATCGCGCCAGCGATCCGCTGCACATTCTCATCACCGCCGGCCCCACACGGGAATACATCGACGCGATCCGATTCATCTCGAACCCATCATCCGGCCGCATGGGGTACGCCATCGCGACGGCCGCGGCGGCGCGCGGCCATCGCGTCACGCTGGTGAGCGGACCCGTCGCCCTGCCGGCGCCGCAGGGCGTCGAGACGCTTCTCGTCGAGACGGGACGCGAGATGGCGACCGCGGCCGGACGCGCGTTCCGCGACGCGGACGCCGCCATCTTCACGGCGGCGGTCTGCGACTATCGCCCCGTGCGGCGGGAACGGCACAAGCTGCCCAAGAATCCGGACGGCGTGACGATTGAGATGACAACGACAGAAGACATCGCCGCCTCTCTGGGACGCCGGAAGGGTCGGCGTGTCACGCTCGCCTTTGCGCTGGAAGATCGGAATGGTCGCCAAAAGGCCGAACGAAAGCGAATCGTCAAGCATGCGGACGCGATCCTGCTGAACGGTCCCGCCAATCTCAACGCGGATCGCGCCACGTTCGAGTTTCTCGACGCCGAGGGCCGTTGGCACGCGTGGCCGAGCGGCACGAAACAACGAATCGCCGAACGAATCATCCGGACCGTTGAGAAAATGTGCGCATCTCGTTAAGCCATGAGGGACGCAGGCAAATTGAGCGCCGTCGCATCGGCGACTACCATGACGACTTCATTTGACATACGCTATCGACAAATGACACGGAACATCGCTGAGACGGCTGGGCCGCGTAACAACGAGGGGAGTCCGACGTGAATTCTGATCGAAACGAACACGCCTCATGGATGCGGTTTGCAGTCGCGCTGCTGGGGATCGTTGGCTGTTGCGGCGCCGCATTCGCACAGTCGAACCCACCACCGACGCATGCGGAACTGTACGCGCGTGTGAAGGACGTCTCCATCCATCAGGCGACACAGAAGTCGGCCACGGGAGCGCCGCTCACGACGGAGCAACTCGCCGACCTCGAAAAGGCCACGAAGTCCCAGGAGCGCGCAGAGTCGCTCAGCGACGAAGGTAAGTACCTGGAAGCGGCGACGGCGGCCAAGGAGGCCATGCGAATCCGAGCGTCGATCCTCGGGAGCCCGAACTACCTGACGGTCTCCAGCGTCGCGCTGGCGGCCGTCTCGGACCAGGCGGCCGCCATGGCGCCGGACGCGCAGGCGGAGTACGCGGCCGCCGACAAGGCGCTGCGGGACTGGAATGCGCTGAACGAGGAAGGCCACTACGAACAGGCCAAAGAGAAGGCGACGTTCGCCCTTGAGTACGCAAAGCGTCGCCTGAATGAGACGCACCCGATGATGGCGCTTGCGTATCTGCGGCTTGGAACCACGCAGATCGATCTCGGCGAATACAGCGCGGCGCTCGAGAGCATCGAAAAGGCGAAGACGCTGACGAAGGCGATCTACGGCGCCACCCATCCGAAATACGCGGCCGTCATGGATCGCCTGGGCTGGGTCAATATCTACCTGGCGGGTCAGGGCGTCGAAACCAAGGCGCGCGTCGACACGGCGCTGGAGTCGCTGCAGACGGCGGTTCAGATCTACCGATCGACGGTCGGCGAAGTCGGTGAGACGGCGGAGTCGCTCGACAACCTGGGGACGGCGATGGCGTACGCCGGACGCGTGCGCGAGGCGATCGACACGAAGCTGCGGGCGCTGTTCATTCGCGAGACAGTCCTCGGCCCCGAAGCGCGCGATACCGGCGTGTCGCTGAGCAATCTCGCATGGCTCTACGGACGTCTTGGGATGACATCCGAAGTCCTGCCGCTTCGGGAACGGGCGCTGGCGATCTTCAGGAAGCTCCTGCGGCCCGATCATCCGTATATCTACCTCGAGTCCGCCAACGTTGGATGGGACTACCACTTGTCCGGCCGCGACGAAGAGGCGATTCAGCTGTTTGAAAGCCTCGTCGAACAGGACAAGGCGCGCAAGGACAAGGTCCGACCCGATGTCGTCCAGCGGCTGTCGCGCCTCGCGGAAGTCAATGCGGCGGCGCGCCGCTACGCCGCGGCACACGAGGTAATGGAGCGCGCCTTCGCGGACATCAAGACCCTCTATGGGTCAGAATATTCCGAACAGGCCATCGATACGCTGGCCGGAATGGCGCGGGCCGCCACGCGGGCGCGCATGTTTGAAGACGCGTCGAAGTACTACGCGCTTGTGTGCGAATGGAGCGCCGATTCGAAGAATCGCGTTTCCGCGGATGAACGCGTCATCTACGAGAAATCCCTGGGCGCCACGTTGCTCGAACTCGGCAGGATCAAGGAGGCGAAGCGCATTCTGAGCGACTGCGTTACCCAGATCGAGTCCGACAGTACGGTCAATCGCCTCCAGATGATTGAGCCGCTGATCTACCTGTCACGCATCGAGACGGAACTGAAGGACAACGCGGCCGCCACGAAACACGCCGATCGCGCCGTCCAGATCGCCGAATCCAACACGTCAGCGAAGGATTTCACGACGGCGTTTCCGCAGCTCTGGCTGGGTCGCGCATTCTCACACGCCGGCAACTACGCGATGGCGGAATTCTGCCTGAAGGAAGCGAAGTCGACGTTCGATCGACTCGAAGATCGGGACCCGACAGGCGCCCTGCTGGTTCGTGTCGAGCTGGCAAATACGCTGGTCAGCGAGTCCAAATCCGACGATGCGCTCAAGCTCCTGAACGAGGCCCTGACAAAGTGCCGTGATCTTCGAAAGACAGTCACAAACCCCTACCTGGACGCCATGCAGGCGCGCGTGCTTCGGACCCTCTGGGAGGCGACAAAGTCCGGCGGCGCGTCGAGCGACCAGCGCGGCGAATGGAAGCGGGAATGCGTCGAGATGCTGAAGGCGCTGAGCGCCGACAATCTGCTCAACGCCGACGAGAAGGCGTGGCTTGCGGCCAACGGCTGAGCGTCGCGGACGATCGATCCCCTGCAGGCGCCTCGGTCTCATGACGCCAGGGCATCTCGAATGCGCTGGTAGACACGCAGGGCGTCTGTCCCAAACAGGACAAACACGACTTCGTCGATCGCTTCATGGTCGGCCAGAAATGCGACAGTCGTCTCCAGCGCAATCCGGGCCGCGTCCGTCATCGGATAGCCGTAGATACCGCAGCTGATCGCCGGAAAAGCGATCGAACGAACAGCATTGTCCGTCGCAAGTCTCAGCGAAGAGACATAGCAGGCCCGCAGCGCCTCGGGCTCACCCTGACGACCATCCTGATAGACGGGCCCCACTGTGTGGATGACATATCGCGCTTTGAGGTCGTAGCCCCCCGTGATTCGCGACTCGCCCGTCGGACACCCGCCGATCGATCGGCATTCGTCCAGCAGGCCGGGGCCCGCGGCGCGATGGATGGCGCCGTCCACACCGCCGCCGCCAAGGAGCGATGAATTGGCCGCGTTGACAATGGCGTCCGTGTCGAGGCGCGTCAGATCGCCCTCGATGATGCGGATGTGATTCCAGGGATTCCGGGTGGACATGCCCGCGACGATCCCGCCAACGCGGAATCGCGTCAAGGCGTCATGAACGTGTCGGTCATCGATCGCGGCGACTCATACCCCGTGTACTGCGAGTCGGACACGTCGTGAAGCCGATAGATGTCATCCTCGCCCGGCTTGAGCGTGGGCAGCGGGTGAAATCGCACGGAATAATCGGCGTACAGAATGTTCTGGCCACGGCCGCCGTGGACCGGCGAATTCACCATCATCGGACCGGTCTGCCGCAGGTGGCGATTGGCGTCAACCAGGGGCGTCATGTCTGCGGCAAGCGGCGTACGCGTCGAGAGTTCGTAGATGACCCAAGGTCGCAGGGACAATCGGCGATTGAAACCGTAACTGCTGTTGCGAGGATCGGGGAAGTCATCCAGCGTCTCCGGCGAAGGTTGCCGCATCGGGTAATCGCCTCGACTCGCCGAATCCACAAAGATCTCTGATGGGCCATAGTTTCCATCGACCAGGCGGAACAGGTCGCGCGATGTCGGCGCCGACTGCTGCGGACGTCGATACCACACGGCGGGTGAAGAGACACCGCCGGCAAACGGCAGCACATCGGAGTTCGCGGATCGATAGAGATCCGTCGCCCAGCCGAGATCGCGCAGATTGTTGGCGCAGGCGCTCTGCATCGAGCGATTGCGGGCCTGACGGTAGCTTGGCAGGAAAACGCCGACAAACAACGTGATGGCGGCGGCGAGGGCGAGGAGATCGCGGCCGCTGAGGAACGGCGATTTCGCCGTCGCCTCATCGGTCGGCAATTTCAGCGTGGACGGACCGGCGGCGATGCGGGCTTCGATTCGCGCCGCAAGGTTCGCCGGAAGCTCAAATTCGTCCGCGGCCAATGGCGCCAGCCAGGCGGCCACGGCCCGGCATTGAGCGTCAAGTTCGTTTGGGTTGGTAAACGAGGATTCGATCGCGCTGCGTTCGTCCCCATCCATCAGGCCAAGTTGGTATCCCAAAACATCCAGTCGAGCTTGGTTGTTTTTCGAGTCACCAGACATCGATTCTGTCACACCCTCAGCATCGATCCACCGCCGCGGCCCCGAGCGACGATCGACTAGGCCCCCGATTCTGTTTTCTCCACCATCTCTCGCTTGTAGGCCTCCGCGAACTTTGTCACGGCGGCGTGCAAACGGCTCTTTACCGTGCCGAGCGGTATTTCCAGGATGTCCGCCATCTCCTTGTACGGAAATCGATGGAAATAGGCGAGAACGAGCACCTCGCGCAAATGATCGGGCAGCCTGGCGACGATCTTTCGTACCGCGTCGCGCCGCTCCTCGGCTTCGACCTCGTCTTCGGGCGCGGGTCCCGCGTCCGCGAGAAAGTCCTGAAAATTCGTCTGATCGCCATCGTTGTTATCGAAGGCGAAGGCGACTTCCTTTCGTCGCCCGCGCGTCCTCAGGTAATCGCGCGCCTTATTGGCCGCGATCGTGAACATCCAGGGCCGGAATCGCCGGGACATATCGAATCCCTGCGCCGAGTTATGCACCTGGATGAACGTGTCCTGGACGATGTCGTCCGCGGCGGCCGCGTCGCGCACAAATCGCGCGACAAACTGGAACAGTTCATGGCCGTACCGGTGAACGAGCTGCGTGAACGCCTGCTCGTCGCCGTCGAGAAACTGGGCCAGCAGCCGTTCGTCTGCGCGACCTTCGCTTGCGTCCGCTCCGTAATTCACACTCGTCCCCGATTCATACGCCCCGTGAAGATTGTCGGTTCGAACGGGTTCCGGACAATTCTGAAACTTCTCGGTCCGGCTGTGGGGGAATTTACCCTTGACAACCCCAACCGGTCAAAACTATCGTTCAGAACGTGAGTTACGGACGCCCTGCGCGCGTTGGTCGTACCTATGGGTCGATCGGCGCCGCAATTCTCGGACCGCGTTGTGGCATTTTACCCAGCCCAACTCCTGTGAGTTTCAATGGCCAACGCCGGCAATCATGACGCATATCGAGGTCTGCCGCCCCGCACAGTCTCCGCGCTGGTCGAGGCGACATCCGCCATCAACGCGTCATTGAACCTCGACGAAGTGCTGCAGGCGATTGCGCGGACATCGGCCGCTGTCCTGCGAAGCGAGGCGTCCAGCGTGCTGATGCTCGACAAGCGACGCAACAAGCTCGTGTTTCGCGCCGCCGTGGGAGATCGCGGTCCCGCCCTGATCGGCGAGGAATTCGACGCCGACCTCGGCATTGCGGGACGTGTCGCGAAGTCAGGCGAGACAGTCATTGTCGAGGACGTGGAGGACAGCAACGACTTCTTCCGCGGCATCGACGCCAAGAGCAGCTTTCAGACGCGCGGCCTCGTCGCGGCGCCGCTCATCTGGAAGAACGAAGTCATCGGCGTCGTCGAAGTCCTGAACAAAGTCACGGGCGGCTCCTACGATCAGGATGACATTAATCTGCTGCAGGTCTTTGCCAACCTCGCGGCCTCGGGCGCCCATAACGCGGCGCAGCATGAGAATGTCATTCGCGAAAACCGCGGTCTTCGCGAAACACTGAAAGTCCAGACCTCCATCATCGGGACCTCGCCGGCGCTTCGCCAGGTGATGGACATGGTCAATCGCGTCGCCGGCAGCAACGCGACGGTACTGCTGCTCGGCGAAACGGGCACGGGCAAGGAAGTGACGGCGCGGCAGATTCATTCGGCCAGCCCGCGATCGAACAAGGCGTTCATCGCCATCAATTGCGCGGCCCTGCCGGAAACGCTCCTGGAAAGTGAACTCTTCGGTCACGAAAAGGGCGCGTTCACCGGCGCCCACGCCGAGAAGATGGGCCGCTTTGAGATGGCCGACGGCGGCACGCTGTTCCTCGACGAGATCGGCGACATCTCGCAGAGCACGCAGGTCAAACTGCTCCGCGTGCTGCAGGAGAAGGAGTTTGTCCGTGTCGGCGGCACACGCACGATTGCCACGGATGTCCGCATCGTCGCCGCGACGAATCGCGACCTGCAACAGGCCATGGAAGAGGGCGAATTCCGCGAGGACCTCTACTATCGCCTGAATGTCTTCCCCATCCGACTGCCGCCGCTGCGCAACCGGCGGGAGGACATTCCGACGCTGGTCGACCACTTTGTCGGGATCTCGGCGACGCAGCTCGGCTGCCCGCGTCCCCACGTCAGCGACGAGGCGATGGCCCTGCTGACAGGCTACAAGTGGCCGGGCAACATTCGCGAACTGCAGAACATCATCGAGCGCGCCGTCCTGCTGGCGGACGGATCCGAGATGACGGCCGGTCACCTCCCGCGGGAAGTCGTGGGTGAAGACATCGTCCAGGAAACGGCGAAGAACGAGTCATCGCTCTGGGGATACGAAAAAGCGATGATCATCAAGGCCCTGCGAGAGAACGGCTGGAACCAGTCCAAGGCCGCCCGCAGTCTGGGCATCAGCCGCGACAATCTGCGATATCGTGTGAAGAAATATGACATCCGGAAGGATGGCTAGGGATTGTGGTGAGTCGTGAGTCCTGAGTGATGAGTAGGCTGACGCCGCAACAGGAGTGCAACCTTCGACCTCGAATCTCACCTTTGCCGGCGACTGCGAGCCGCGCTTTCATCAGTTCCGATCGGGTCGGAGATTCCGGAGTCTGAAGACTGGAGACAGGTCCTCGATTCCCTTGAACGATTCATCCCGGCCAAATTGGCGGGCGTGTATCCGTTTTGGAGGACGGAAGGACTCGACGGAATTATCCCGTCAACGGCTCGCAGGCTCGACCATCAAACCGCCGAAATTGTCGGCGTCTGCATTCTGCTGACCCATCAGACGTTTACGCGACTCCATGTGCAACTGACGCCGGACGCAGAGTCTGACAGACTCTCGACGTTGATTTTCCGAGTCGGAGAAGCCGACTGCGCTACGGGCGCCATGATCGTCGCCGGACCAGGATCGAAGGCGGCGGATATCATGCGTTCGACGTGTGCGACGGACGACTTAATACCCGCCGTACGATTTGTCTATTCGATCGGTGGAGGCTTCGATTAGGATCCACGCGCCGGCGATGTCGAATCCCCCGGGATTCCCGCGCAACAGGCCTTGCGGAGCGATTCAGTCGTGGACGAAACAACCTACACTTGTGACATCTGTGGCGAGGAGATTGTGATTCCCGTCGATCCCTCCGCCGGTCGCTGTCAGCAGTACGTCGAGGATTGCCCCGTCTGCTGCAACCCGAACGTCATCAACGTGTCCTTCGACGCCGAAGGCCGCGTGATCTGTGACGGTCGGGCGGAGCAGGATCGGGACTGATCTCAGACCCGGTCATGACTGACCGGGCTCCGAATGGCGCCGGCTGGAAAGCGATTAATCTATCTCGTCAGTCGCTCGCGCGGCCAGCATCTCGCGCATCGTCACGAAGTCGAACGACTCCAGCAATCGATGAAGACGGCGCTCGATCCGATCGCGGAAGAGGCCCTGCGTCAGATGGCGCCAGGGACCGAAGCGGACCCCGTCGCGCCGATGCTCGCGAAGTCCCACCACATCCAGCTCGTAGGGATGCATGTAGAGAATCGCGGCTCGGCCCTGTCGATTGAACGCGCGGATGCAGGTGCGGGCGACGCTTCCGGGCAGGAGGCGGAAGTACCCTCCGCCGGCGATCGGCAGGTTGCGGCCGAACATCCGGAAGGTCGCGGGCGGGCATTCGATCAGCCGTCCACTCGGCCACTTATGGATATCGCGAGGCGCGTCGGCGATGCCGTAGCGCGGATGCCGGATCGGGAAAATGCTGGAGTCGTACTCAAAACCGAGACGTTCGAGGATCTCCCCCGCCCATCGCGTCTCGTTGACGATGCTGAACGCGGGCGCCCTGTACCCAACGGGGCGCTCGCCCGTGATTTTTCGCAGGATCTCGACACTCGTGGCGACATCCCGTTCAAACTCCGCCGGCGTCATGCGCGTCACGAGCTCGTGGCCGTGACCGTGCGAGGCGATCTCGTGTCCATCGTCGCGGACCATGCGGATCAGATCGGGAAATCGCTCGGCGGCGCGCGTCAGAACGAAGAACGTCGCCCGCACGTTGTGCCATCGCAGGATCCGCAGAACTTCCTTCGTGTTCGAAACGACGCGACCCGTGATGTCGTGATGGGGTCCGAGGACGGCGACAGGCCAGTCCTCCAGGTCGACGGTCAGCACATTCGAGACCCGTCGGCGGCTCGCGACACTCGCGCCCGTGACATTTCGGGCTCGCCGCTCAGGAAGTTCCGTGGCGCTGGCGTTTGGCGTTGGGCTCGACGGGGTGGCGGGATTCTGCGGGTCACTTTCGTCAGGAACCGGGACCGGCGCCTCGACGTGGCGGCCCGGAGTCCCAGTTGGACGATTGCGCGTGGCGCCGGGCGGCCGCAATGGCCGTTCCCGCACGGCGCCGCCGGCGTCGGTCGCGGCGTCCCGGATTGTGTCAAAACGCTCGATCACCTCACGTTGTTCATCGGCCGACTCGGGGATTCAGATAAGCCCCCCGCCTCGGCCGCGAAAAACAGGGGCTGGCGATCACCAATAGCCGCTTGGGGGCAGCTTTTTGATTGTTCGATCGTCCCGATAGTTCCCGGATCGCGGGGCGGGCAGACCGGCAAGGTGGGACACGTCGTTGAGGCAGATCAGGCTGCTGACGCCGGCGTGAAACCGCACGCAGGACACGGCGGCGTTGTCGATGATGAATCGGAAGCTGGGTCCCGGCTGCATCGTGAGCCACGCGTCAATGAGGCGGGCGGTCGGGCTTCCATGGCTGAATACGACGACGGCGTCGTCGTCCCCCCATCGCCCCTTCAGAAACGCCTCAAAACGCCGGATACGCGAGAGCAGGCTTTCGAACGGCTCCAGCGTCGGCGTCCACTCGAAGGGATCCGCATGATCGGGGCACGGCCGGGCAATCGGGTAGCGCCGGGTAATCGCCTCGATCGACTCGAGTCCGTGCGTTCGCTCGTCTCCTTCAGGAATCTGATGGTATTCACAGATTTCAGGCCGAATCCGAATCGGCAGCCCGAGCCGCTCGGCGAGCGGCGCAGCCGTCTCTATGCAGCGATCGAAGGGGCTCGAGTAGATGGCTGAGATCTCGGCGGCCGCAAGCCGCTCGGCGACGGCGATCGTCTGACGTCGACCGAGGTCGGACAGCGCCGCGTTCAGCGACGCCGACTCCTTCGTGTTGGAAAGCGACTCAGCGTGTCGAACGAGGTAGGCGATCATTCGGAGCCCCGGCGGTGAATTTCACAGGTACGCATCAGCGTGCGCGATGCTAACGAGATTCGCCGCGGAGGAAAGTCCGACGCGCGTTCGGCGTCGGCGTCTCAAGCCATGGGCGCGTCGCGATCGAGGGCGCCTGCGCCAAATGTGATTGACATCGGTCAGAATGGGAAATAGCCTAATATCAGCAGTATTTCTGCGTTGAAATGGATTTTCGCACGACCCACGAAGTGTCGTGATCCTACACGGAGGTGCCCCATGACTCGCCGCATCCACTTTGGGCTTTTTACATTTTCAATATTCGTCGCATCGACGTCGACGAGCGTTGCCCAGTCGTCCGCATTCCCATGGGAAGGTGAGGTCTCAGGCAACAACGTCAATGTCCGAAGCGGCGAAGGCACGCGATATTACGCCACCTGCAAGCTGGCGGCGGGCGATCGCGTCCTGGTCCTCGGCGAATCAAGCGGCTGGTACAAGATCCTGCCGCCGCCGACCAGCTTCAGCTACATCGACAAGAACGCCGTCGAGCGACACACCAACGACATCGGGTCCGTGTCGCGCGACAAGGCGTACGTCCGCGCCGGCAGTCACATCTCCCGCCGCAAGTCTCGCACGCAGGTCATCCTCACGAAGGGTGATCCCGTCGTCATCCTTGGAGAGATCGACGGCTTCTTCAAGATCGAGCCGCCAAAGAATGCGGTGCTCTACGTGTCGCGCGAGTTCATCAAGCCGGTCAGCGCCGCACAGGAGTCGGGCCTCGTCCGGCGATACAGCGCCGCCGACTGGTCGAAGGCGGGCGAGTCGGGCGCCGATGAAGCGATCGACCTTCCGGAGACGGCGGACACGACGCCCCCATCGACATCCAATCCATCCACGACTGTCGCGAGGACTGTGCCGGCGAACACGCAGCCCGCGCCATCATCGGTAAAGACGATCAACGCCGATGAGGCGAGAACGCCGGTCAGGACACCGGAGCGCGTTGTCACGGCCGCGCCCCGGACACCGACGCCGCCCATCCAGGCGAATCGTCCCGTTGTCTCCGGCAATGATGAAACGCAGCCGCGCAACAGCACGCTGGTCCTCACACCGCGCGACGCGTCCACGTCCACAACGGACTCACCGACGTCGACGAGTTCCCGGCCCGGCTTCAGCGAGACGAATGACACGCCGCCGGCGCCGACGAATGACGAGATCGCGCCGAACACGTATTACATCGGCGCCACTACCAATGACGACGTCATGCCGGATCGCCCCGAGTTGTCGCCCGCCGATCGACGGCCACCGGCCCAGCTCCCGGACTGGGCGCGCGACGGAAACACAACGCGAACGACGTCCAATACAACAGAAGTTCGCCAGTACAACACGACGACCGGCGGCGCGCCGAGCGAGCCCGCTGCGAGCCCCAATCGAGGGTCGACTTATGCGGCGTCGACAACGGGCGCGACAACGACGCAGCGTGGCGGCGCGAGAATGGGCGTGATGGTCGAGGTCAGTCCGGGCGCGTCCACGAATCGGCCGGCCCCCGCCACGAACTGGAATCAGCCGACAACAACGGGATCAGCACAATACGCCGCGGCGCCGGCGCAAACGAACACCACGACGGGCGCGGGCATCGTGAACTACAACCGCCCCGATCCGAACACGCTGACACTGAACGCGACGAATGCGAGCGCCCCGGCGTCCACGACAACGACGCCGCGCCCCGTCGCCAACACGCCGATTGCGTCCAATCAGCCGATCGCCGCAAGCACGACACACGCGCCTCGAACCATCGTCGATCCGCGGAATTCGCATCCGGCGGCGCCAATGGACAGTGGTTACACGACCACGACACAGTCGCCCGGTGTGACGACGTCGGACACGTATTACATCAACAGCGAGTCGACGACGACCTATGCGTCGAACACGCCGGTTCAGGGCACACAGCCTGCGGGACAGGGCGACTTCACCTATCCCACGCCGAGCACGCCGCCACCGGAGGTTCCCATCGATCCGGCGTCGGGGCCCTACGCCGCGAAGCTGGTCTCGCTGGAGGGAGATCTCCACGCCATCATGGAGCTGCCGGTCCAGCAGCGCCCCTACGAGCAGTTGATTGCGCGTTATGAGGAGATTTCGATTCAGTCCGGCGAGCGTGTGCCCGCCGAGTATGCGGCCATTCGAATTGACCAGCTCAAGGCGCTCGAGCGCGTTCGACGCCTGGCCGTTCGATACGCCTCCGACCACGACGGTCTCGAGCACTTCAGCCGCCGCATGGAAGAAGAGCGGGCGGAAATCCGATCGGCCCAGCAGACGACGACCACGATTGAAGGTGGCGCGTTCGAGTACGAAGGTCTGCTGATGCGGAGCTACGCGTTCTCCCCTGAGAAGCGGCGCTATCGCCTTGTCGATCCCGGGACGCAGAGCACGATCATCTACGTGGATATCCCCGTGGCGGTCTACGGGAATCCGGATGCTCTGAACGGCAAGCGCGTCGGTATCCGCGTCAACCGTCGGGAGTACAGTGACGCGGCCCAGATCCCGATCGTCGAGGCCGCCTCAATTGTCGACCTGACGGCGCCGCCCACGAAGTATCAGACAATTCCCGGGCCCCAGGCTCGAAAAAACGGCGATTTTTCGAATCCCGCAAATACTGGGCGGGATAATCCGAATCCCCTGATGAACGCCCCGATGGCCCGTGAGCACAGCGAGCCGGCGCCGATGGGTGAAATGAAGCGGATCGAGTCCTAGCGGCGACGGGTGACCGCGACTCGGGTCCGTATAGAATGGGGATCAGAGAGGACTGAGTGGCGGTGTATTACTTCGTAGTCGCACAGGATGGCAGTCGGTATGGCCCGGCGGACGTGGACACGCTCGTGCTCTGGGCGCGCGAAGGCCGACTGGTCGCGGAAACCACGTTGATCGAGCGAGGAACGGACCGTCAGGTGCGCGCCTGCGATCTGCCCGCCCTCTCCACCATTCTGGGCGCCCCGGCGCCGTCGCAGCCGGGCGTACGCATCGAGCGGGATCCGTATCCGACCGCCACGCATCCCGGCTATCGCCAGCCGCACGCGGCCGGCGCCACGCCTCCCATGCAATTCCCGGCGGCGATGCAATATGCCCACGGAAGGCGTCTCAGCCATCGCAGCAAGATCGTCGCCGGTATCCTGGGATTGATTTTCGGCTGGCTTGGCGTGCATCGGTTCTATCTCGGCTACACAGGCATAGGTCTCATTCAGCTGCTACTCAGCTGCACGGGGATTTCCGCCATCTGGGGATTCGTTGAGGGGATCATCATCCTGACCGGCGGTATGCAGGACGCTGAGGGGCGGGAGCTTCGCGACTGATTTTCCGCTCACGCGGCGACGCCTGCGCAGACGTTCCGCCGTCACTTGCCACTCGAGTACAACGATCACCCCACCTTCACAATGCGGGTAGGGCATTCCCATCCATGTTACGTTTTTCGCTCTCCGCACGCGGTCGGGAGCACGCCGATCGATCCGCCGGACCGGATAAAGACAGCCATCGAATTTCGGCTTCCGGCCCCGGATCGGGGCGCCGGCGTTGATTCCCGCTATTGAAACCGACCGATCAGGCTTATGATGAAGCAATAGGTTATGACGACTACCCGCGGTTTCTGAAGGATCGACTCACACATGGATAGCCCGTTCCTGCAAGCCCTGTCGCAGCGTGTCCTTGTCGTGGACGGCGCGATGGGAACCAGTGTATTCGCCCACGAACTCTCGCTGGAAAGCGACTTTCGCGGATGCGAGAACTGCACGGAGATCATTACGGAAACGCGGCCGGACGTCCTCGAGGCGATCCATCGGAGCTTTCTCGATGTTGGCGCCGACTGCATCGAGACCAACACCTTTGGCGCCAACAAGATCGTTCTCGCCGAATTCGACCTGGCCGACAGGACCTACGAATTCAACAAGAAGGCCGCCGACATCGCGCGGCGCACGGCGGACGCCTATTCGACCCCTGACAAGCCGCGATTCGTTCTCGGCTCGATGGGTCCCGGCACCAAACTGCCGTCGCTCGGCCACATCGCCTACGACACGCTGGAAGACAGTTACGCTGAGCAGGCCCGCGGTCTGATCGACGGGGCCGTGGACGCCTTTGTCATTGAGACCTGCCAGGACATTCTCCAGGCGAAGAGCGCAATCAACGGCTGCGTGATCGCCATGAAGGAACGCGGCCGGGAAGTCCCGATCATCGTCCAGGTGACGATCGAGGTCACGGGCACGATGCTCGTCGGCACGGAAATCGGCGCCGCGATCACGGCGCTGGAGGCCTATCCGCAGGTCCAGGTCATCGGGATGAACTGCGCCACGGGCCCGCAGGAGATGTCGGAACACGTGCGCCATCTCTGTCGGTACTCGAAGCGCTTCATCAGCGTCATTCCCAACGCCGGCCTGCCCGAGCTCGTGGATGGCCACACGCACTACGCGTTGACCCCGGACGAGATCGCCAAGTGGGCGCGGGAATTCGTCGTGGAGGACGGCGTCAATCTTGTCGGCGGCTGCTGCGGCACGACTCCCGCACACATCGAAGCGATCGTGAAGGCGGTCGACGGCGCGAAGCCGTCGGCGCGCGTACCGATCGTTCAGCCGAGCGTCTCCAGTCTGTACCAGTCCGTCACGCTTCGCCAGGACAACAGCTTCCTTATCGTCGGCGAACGCAGCAACACGAACGGCAGTCGGAAGTTCAAGCGACTCCTCACAGAGGACGACATCGACGGTCTCGTCGAGATGGGGCGCGAACAGGTCCGCGAGGGATCCCACGTACTCGATCTCTGCGTCGATTACGTCGGTCGTGACGGCGTCCCGGACATGGAGAAGATCGCGGCGCGTTACGCCAAGGACGTGACAGTGCCGCTGATGCTGGACTCGACGGAGGCGCCCGTCCTGGAAGCCGGCCTGAAACTCGCGGGCGGCAAGTGCATCGTCAACTCCGTGAATCTCGAGGACGGCGAAGAGAAGCTCGACAGAATCTGTCCGATGCTCAGGCGATTCGGCGCCGCCGTCGTCGCCCTGACGATCGACGAGCACCCGGAAGAGGCGATGGCGAAGACCGCCGATCGCAAGATCGAGATTGCCCGTCGGCTTCACGCCCTGCTGACACGAAAGCACGGCATCGCCGAAGAGGACATCCTCTTCGACTGCCTGACCTTCCCGGTCACGACCGGCAATGACGCCGATCGACCGCTGGCCCACGCCACGCTGGACGGGATTGAGCGGATCATCACGGAGTTCCCCAAGTGCGGCGCCATCCTGGGCCTTTCCAACGTGAGCTTCGGACTCGTTCCGGCGGCCCGCGCCGTGCTCAATACCGTGTTTCTGTCGGAGGCGCGCGAGCGCGGCCTGACGGCGGCGATCGTTCACGCAAGCAAGATCCTGCCGCGCAACAAGATTTCGGATGAGCGATGGGACGCGGCCCTGGATCTGATCTATGACCGGCGGCGTGAAGGATTCGATCCGCTCCAGCACTACATCGGCCTCTTCTCTGATGGTGAGGACGTCGAGGAAAAGGAAGCCATCGAGAACCTGCCCGTGGACGAGCGCCTGAAGCGGCGGATCATCGACGGCAATCGCATCGGCCTGGCGGATGACCTCGACGAGGCGATGAAGGCGCACCCGCCACTGGAAATCATCAACACGATTCTCCTGTCCGGGATGAAAGTCGTCGGCGAACTCTTCGGCGCCGGCAAAATGCAGCTTCCTTTCGTGCTCAGCTCCGCCGAGACGATGAAGGCCGCCGTCGCGCATCTCGAACCGCATATGGAGAAAGTCGAGGGCGAGGAGAAGGGAACAATCATCCTGGCGACGGTCCGTGGCGACGTACACGACATCGGCAAGAATCTCGTCGACATCATTCTGACCAACAACGGCTACAAGGTCGTCAACCTCGGTATCAAGCAGCCGATCAAGAACGTGATCGAGGCCTATGAGGCGCACAAAGCCGACGCCATTGGTCTCTCCGGCCTGCTGGTCAAGTCGACAATCGTCATGCGCGACGACCTGATTGTTCTGAACGAACGAGGCCTGACACCGCGCGTCATTCTGGGCGGCGCTGCGCTGACGCGCGGCTACGTCGAAAATGACCTCCGCGAGACGTACAACGGCGAAGTCGCGTATGCGAAGGACGCGTTTGAAGGCCTCTACCTCATGGATCAGATTGTCGCCGGCGAGTCGATCGTCAAATCGCAGGCGGCCACGGCGAGACCTCGCGCCGAAAGAGCGACGCCCTCCAGTGATACGAACATCGTGATTCCCGCCAGAAGCGGCGTCTCGACGACGAACGCGATCCCGACGCCGCCCTTCTGGGGATCTCGTGTCATCGAGCGGATCGACCTTCAGAGCATCATCGGCTACCTGAATGAGAAGATGCTGTTCGGCGTGCAGTGGCAGTACAAGCGCGGTCAGCGAACCACGGAGGAATTCGACGACCTCATGCGAACGGAGGTCCGGCCGATCCTCAACGACCTCGTCGCCAAATGTCGCGCGGAGAGCATCCTCCGCCCCCAGGCGGTCTACGGTTACTGGCCCTGCAACAGCGAGGGAACGGATCTTGTGCTTTACGAGCCGCCCGCCGGCCCGGGCGCGATCGACGCGCGAACCTTCGATCGACGCGAGATCATGCGATTCAATTTCCCGCGCCAGGACAAGGCGCCCTTCTGGTGTCTGTCGGACTTCTGGCGGCCCATCGACTCGGGAGAAATTGACGTCGCCGCGTTCCACATCGTGACGGTCGGACGCGACGCGACGCGAATCGCCTCGGAGTGGTTCCGCCAGGATCGCTATCGCGACTACCTGCATCTCCACGGTCTCGGCGTCGAGTGCGCCGAAGCCCTCGCGGAGTACATGCACAAGCAGATCCGCATGGAACTCGGCATCGCCGGCGAAGACGCCCGCGATGTTCGACGGCTGTTCCAGCAGGGCTATCAGGGGAGCCGCTACAGCTTCGGCTACCCGGCCTGCCCCGCGCTGGAAGACCAGGAGAAACTCTGGCCGCTCCTCGAACCGGGCCGGATCGATATCGCGCTGAGTGACGAGTACCAGCTGGAACCCGAGCAGTCGACGAGCGCGATCATCGCGCATCATCCCGAAGCGCGATATTTCAGCGTTCGCGATCGCAAGGCGGATCCGGATCTGAAGGAGAGAATCGGCGTCTAGCCGACAGGCGCGAAGGAGGCCGCAGGGCTGCGGCTACGCCCTGCCATCTTTCATGACACCGACGAGACCGTCGAGGTAATGCTCGGAGGCGATGAAATACTCCGTCGCGCCGATGGAATCGACGCGCACATTGACGCCATTTTCCGAAACGCTCCTGCCGGCGGCGGACTTCGTGAGTTCTCGCAGGTCCTCCGGCAGCTTGTCGGCGTCCGCCTGGTGAACGGCGGTGATCACGGCCACTTTGCCGCAACACTTCAGGCGGAGTTCGAGGGCCGGCTGGCTCCCGAAGAGAACATGTCGGGCGCCGATGACCTCGATGGGATGACCATGCGTGTCCTTCCTCGACGTGGAGAAACTCAGGCCATATTCCTTCTTCAGCGCGGCCTCGATCTCATCGGTGCTGATGTACTCTTCGGCCTTCGGCGCCTCGTTGACATAGAGGGCCCACTCGCCCTGGAAGGCCTCTCGCCGCGACGGCGACGAGCCCCCTGACTTGAAATAGACCATCGCGAACAGCGCCAGGCACGCCGCCGCCGCGACGACACTCGGGACGCGCAGCCGATGGAGCAGGTGAGAACGATTCACTTCCCGTCGCAGCGTCGACCAGACTTCGGGCGGCATCGCCTCCCGCTTCAGCCGGGCGCCGACCATCTCGTCGACGCGACGCTCCGCGTCGAATCGATGGCGACAGCATTCACAAGCGCGCAGATGCTCGCTGATCTCGAACGTCTTCGCCGTTTCCAGCTCGGAATCGAGATAGGGGCTCATCCATTTTCGCGCCGTTTGACAGTCCATTACGCGCTTTCCCTCAGGAGACCGTGCTCGATGGCCAGCGACGCGAGTTCCTCGCGCAGCTTGAGCCGGGCTCGATGTACGTGCGACATTGCGGTTCCCATCGGCATGCCGAGCATTGCCGAGATTTCCTTGTAGCTGAAGCCCTCCAGGAGCCGCAGCAGCAGGCATTGCCGTTCGTCGTCCCCCAGCCGATCAAGGGCGGCGACGAGTCGATCGTCCAGCATTTCACGGAGCTGTTCGGGGCCATCGAGCAACGCGCTCCAGGCCTCTTCCCGCTCCATCGTGACGTGCAGATCCTGATGGACATCGTCGAGCTGGGGGCCGGCGTGGCGGGCGACGCGTTTGTTCAGGCGATAGATCGAATTGATCAGGATGCGGAACATCCACGCCTTGAAGTTCGTGTTCGCCTCATAGCGATCGAACTCGCGCCAGGCCGTCATGACGGCTTCCTGGACGATATCGCCCGCCTGAGAGTCCCCCCAGGCCATGCGCGCGGCGTAGCGGTAGACCGAGTCGCGAATCGGCTCCAGCAAGTCCAGGAATTCAGCGGCCGACCTCTGCGCCAACGCCCTCTCCCTTACGTGGGTCTCATCGATCGCCGCGACGCCTGAAACCCGCGTCGCCCGGCCGACAATTCGTCCAGTCGTTCATCCATTCCGGCGTGTCATCCCCCTATTGCGAGAAAAATCCGCCGCCCCGCCGCGCGAAATTATGCCCACGTTATTGGGCTGCGGCAAACCTGCGCGAGAAGCCCTGGTGGGTCGAAATCGGGTGTCGCGCAAGTTGCCCAACGCCATCACATCGCGCCGCCTCGACGGATCGCGGATCGCGAGGGCCACGACGCCTGAGCGTTATGAGGTCGCAGCCAGACGCCGGGATATAATCTCCTGTTGCACTTCGTGCTGCGGTGGCGCCGTCGGATTCAATGCGTCGTCGGCCGTGGCGGCCGACCGTCCGCGCGGCGCCACTTGCAGACAGCGACTACATCCCCTCGTCGATGCTGGCCTGAATTTCGCCACGCCAATGATCGGGATGCGCGACTCGCCCCCGGCCGAATCCACCTGAACATCATCTGAGCGCATCGCCCAGCGGGCGCCGATCCACGTGGAAGGCATCTCCCCAACGCGGTCATTTGCCGGACCTGCGCCATCACGCGACACAACGACATTGGCCACCGCACAGCAGGCTCGACGCGTCGACTCGCGGGATCAAGTCGAAAGCCTGCCGCGGCAAGGCGGCGATCGCTCCGTCGCCCGCCGACCTTGTCGCCGGCGATCGTCGATCACGACGACTAGTGCCCTTGGCGTGGATTGTCGGTACGATAGCCGCGCGCAATCGGGGGTGTGGCGGAATCGGCAGACGCAGGGGACTTAAAATCCCCAGCCCGCAAGGGCGTGCGGGTTCGAGTCCCGCCACCCCCAGTCGGCCGGGCGATTGATAACCGGCCAATTTCCAGCTAAACCCGCGCCGCACTTTCAATCGTTTGCCGACCGCCCTAACTCGCCACGCGTTCAACGCTTACGAATCCATGCATCGTTGGCATGTGCCTCCGGCCAGTAGTAGAGAGGAATGATGCGCATCGTTTGTCTCGGATCGAGCGACGAATCGCCACAAGATTGGCCAAATACTCTCTGATTGCGCGCATACATCGCGATCCCAGCTAAACTCTATGTTCAGCGATTTCGGCGGATCGGGCGTATTTCGAATCGCACGACGTTGTTACGCATGCGACTCCGTCGACGACAACGGCAATCGAGTATCTGAATCGAGAAGATCAGCCTTGGTGGGACGTGGACCGGGCGAGCAGCGTCTTCAGCCGAGATTCTTGTTCACTCGGATCCGTCGTGCGCGTGACGACTTGGAAGTCGCGTTCGCAGGTTGCCCAGATGGCGGATGGTGTGCCGAACAAGATTTGCGATTGAATTTCCGGCGAAAGCCTCAGGAACCATCGAATCTGCGTCAGCCGCCCCCGACTGATTCCAAGTTGGTCGGCGATTTCGGCGTACGATTCGACGCGACCGGTGGCGATCGCCTGATCGATCTGATGTGCGAGAACGAGCAACCTGACGAGCGATGGTAATGGTTGTCGTCGCCCCCGCTTCCGAGGCGTGGCCCTCGGCCTCGATGCAACATCCACCTTGAATTCAAACTCCGGCATGCTGTATCTTTCGTTTGCACTTCGCGCGAATAGTGGTCGGCTCCGGCTCATCGCTGCGCATCGGAGTGGGTACCGCCAAGTCGTCGCTGACGCCGATCCGAATGCTCTTTGACGCATGGTCGTAGACGACCTGATCCACAACCTCGTTTAGCGCCCGAATCTTTCGATTGGCATCGGCATCGCTCGAAAGCACAGTCAGGGCCCGCTCAATACTCTGTCGCATCAATTCGTTTTCTATCTTGGAGGCGATCACACCGAGCTTCTGAATGACGGCTGCTTCCAAGCGCTCGGCGTTCACCCAGCCGGATGGACATGCATCCGTACCCGCCGATTGGGCACGGATGCAGACGTAATAGCGATAGACCTTCGTCTTCCGCTTCTTCACCGGGCAGTGGATCATCGCCTTGTCGCAGTGACCGCACCTGAGTAGGCCACAAAGCAGCGCGCCATACTTGTTGCGTGAACGACTACCCCGGCTACGGCGATTGCGGTCCATGAGCTCTCGCGCGGCCTCGAAGGTCTCCAGATCGATGATCGCGTCATGCTCTCCTTCGTATACCTCCTCCTTGTGCCGCACCTTCCCGAGATAAGTGACGTTATTCAGCAGCAGATAGAGGTTCCAGCGATCGTAGCGACGACCGCCCTGACGCTTACCGTTACGGTCGATCCATGACTTCGTCGTCCAGCCGCGCTCATTCGCGACTTCGACGACCGGGAGCATTGACTCATGCTCCAGGTAGAGCCGAAACATCTCGCGGACCTGATCGGCCTCGCCTCCATTAATGATAAGGCGCCGGTTCTCGCGGTCGAGGTCATAGCCGAGGATTAGATTGCCTCCCGGCCACTTACCGCGTTTCCGGCTGGCAGCGATCTTATCCCGAATCCGCTCGCCGATGATCTCACGTTCAAACTGGGCAAACGACAGCAGGATGTTGAGCGTCAATCGTCCCATCGATTCAGCCGTGTTGAAGTGCTGGGTGACGCTGACGAAGTGGATCTGCTTCTCCTCGAAGAGTTGCATCATCCGAGCAAAGTCCATCAGCGATCTGGAGAGCCTGTCTACCTTGTATACGATGACACAGTCGATCTTACCCGCCTCGCAATCGTCGATCAGTTGCTTGAGCCCGGGGCGCTCCGTCGTGCCGCCGGAGAATCCCCCATCATCGTATCGATCGGGAAGGAGCGTCCAACCTGCGTGCTTCTGCGAAGCAACGTACGCCTCGGCGGCCTCGCGCTGCGCTTCCAGCGTGTTGAAGGATTGGTCGAGCCCCTCGTTGCTCGATTTGCGCGTATAGATCGCGCAACGAACGACGGGCGTATCGGCATCCGGTGCCTTTCGTGACTTGCGTCCATTTAGGGGACGTCTGGGCATCGATCACTTCTCCTGTCGGGTAATTCCGAAGAACAAGAATCCGTTCCAATGAGAACCGGTCACGCGCTTCGCGATCGCGCTGAGCGACCGATACCGATCGCCCTCGAACTCAAAACCGTCGTCCAGCACTCGGACGGCAATCTCACGGCCCTGATACTGTCGCGTGATCCACGAACCGACCGCCGGGAGCCGCAAGTCATTCCTGCGGCTCCGCGTCGACTTTCGAATCCGATTACCCCGTGTCTTTGATGCGTCGATCGCGCTCATTCGGGCCTTCTCGCGCCTCGCACGGCGCGCCCAGGCGATCAGCTTGCCCATTGGATCGTGTTGCGCGATCAACTCTTCCAACTGGCGTCGCGCATCCGGGGCAAGCCGAGCTCGGGCGAGCGCCTGTCGCATCACTTCGTTGCCCTCGCTTCGTTGATGGCGAACTGGCCCCGGTCGACCTTCTTGAATCGCGATGCACTCCCCTTCTTGGCGATCTCGCGCTGGATTGCGGAATACACGGTCATGACATTGTTGCCGAATCGGGCCGCCTGAGCGGCCTTCATCAAAAGGGCGGGGACGGATCCTATAGATAATGCGCACATTTTGCTTCTCTATCTTCACGACTTTGACCAGGCTTCGAATGATCTCGCGCCGAGTGCTCACATCGGCGGTGTTCAATCCGCTGCGAACATGCGCTGCAAACTGATCCAGATGACCGAGTACCAGACGAAGCTCCGCCCTGCGCGCCGCGCGGTCCGACGTTTGTGCCTCGTCTTCCTGCAATCGCGCCAGACGTTCTTTGGCGGCTTGAATTCGGGGCTCGAATTCCGATTTCTCCAGCAAGCCGTCTTCATATGCGTCGATCAGCCGACTGATGCTGCGTTGCACCATTGCGATCTGCCTGTTGACCTGCGCCACATCGATGTCGGGCTCATTTTCCGCATTCAGTCGGCGTTCGAACTCACTGCGAAGCTCCTCAGGGTTCTGAAGGAGCGAAGTCACATCGCTCCAGACGGCGGCATCCAGACGGTCCAAACGGATCGGCTTACTCGGGCAAACGCGCTCACCACCGAAGCGATGGCCATCCATCCCCATGCAGCGGTAATACGGATACGGCGCCTTGGCGTTTTTCGTGAATCGTGTAATCCCCTTGCCATACCATGCATAACCGCAGCAGGCGCATTCCAGCAGTCCGCCCAGCAAGTACGCCGGCCCACCTTTCTGTTGACGAACCCTTCGACGATTCTCAGCCAGTTGTTCCGCCACGGCATCGAAAAGCGATTCGGAGACGATTGCGGGAACAGGGATCGCGATCTGATCCTCCTGTTTTCCCGCATAGCGCGAGGTGGCGTATCGGGGTTCTGCAGGGTTGCCCCGACTCGGCCGCAAGCGCGGGCGACGTTCGCCCACACGGGTCTTGCCGAAGACGGCCTGCCCCTTGTAGGCAGGGTTTCTCAACAACTTTCCAACCGTTTCTGTATGCCATATCTTGCCTTTGGCGCTGGGTATGCCCTCGCTCCACAAGCGACGCACAGCCTGTCGGATTGTCATCCGATCACGACCGATCCACTCGAAGATCTGCTTGACGACACGAGCCTCTTCAAGGTTGACTTGGTAGTAGGCTTGGCCACCTCCGTCGTGTTTCCTGACGTATCGATATCCGTACGGCGCGCCGCACAAGACACTGATCGATCCCCGTTTTGCCGCGTGGCGTTTGCCGCGGCGACTGCGTTCCATGATCTTGGTGCGTTCGTATTCCGCGATCATTCCCTGCATCTGCAGCAACAAGTCTTCTTCCGGGCTGGCGCCGATGGTGTGGTTCAAGAAGACGAGTTCCACCTGGCCGCGGTGAAGTTCCTCAACAAGCAGAACCTGCCATGCATATTTGCGAGCCAGCCGATCTGGCGAGTGCACGTACAGCCGCTGAAAGCCGCCGGCGTATGCGACATCGCGCAACCGCTCCAGCGCCGGGCGGATCAGCGTGCCGCCGCTGAATCCGTCATCGATGAAACACAATTCGTCATCGAGCGACAGGCCATCGTCTTTTACACGCTCCCGCAGCGCTTCAATCTGGCTGTCGATCGTACTCTGTTGAGACTGCTGCTCGCACGAGACACGGGCGTAGATGGCCGCTCGAACCGGCGGCGTATCAGTCGTCGCTATGCTAACCATGCTTCACGCTCCTTGCGCCATGCGCTGCTGTTGTGGACAGTCCTGTTCGCGAGCTTCCTGAGTCGACGACATTCGCGCCGAATCTGCCGATCTTCGAATGACCGGCGCGACAAGCTCATATGCTCGGATCAGCAACTGCGTCTCCAATCGACTACCGACAAATTCCCGGCTGACCTCCAAGGGCGCGTTTCCAACGCGGTTTGCACCATCCATGGCCTGGCCCTTCTTGAAGAAGTGTCATCGCAAACCTCTCCACACAAGAAGTTACGTCGACTGCCACCCCGATCCGTACTCGGGCTGCAGTCGGCTGCGCGCAATTACCCTTTCTATCGTCAGGCGGCTTTCGGCAACGTTGTAAGCACCGTGTAGAGCGTCGCCGCGGGGGTTAGTCCATTTGTCTGCCAGCCCGCTTCGATCACGCGATCGGCGATAATCTTGGCATTGAGTGGCGTTCCCGCCTTGGTAAGCACATCGGCAGCAAGGTCGAGCCCGCTCGTTCGCTTCTGGCGTTCGGGTTTGGCTGGCTTGAGTTTTGCCGCGTTTGCCGCGTCCCCTTTCTGCGCTATATTCGTCCCGGTTTTCGCCACCTGTCGCTTCGTCCCAGCCTTCTTCTTGTTCGTAGTCCTTGCATTCGACTTCTTGGTGGTCTTCTTCGTTGCCATGTAATGGTCTCCTTACGTTGGAAGTGGTCTTTGCCGCGCCGACGCCGGCGCGGCATCCAATGTCAATTCACCGGGACCGACACGATCCCCTCGGTCCCGCCTCCGCGGTGCGCGGCGCTGCGATACGCGAACGGGATGCGTGCAGTCTCGAGTTGTTCGCAGCCGGCTGCGGACACCACGACGTGTTTGCCGTCGATCGTGATCGCGCGATCCCAGCCAGCCTCCTTGGCGTGCTGAATCGCTTCGGAGGCGGTCTCGAATTCGATTGCGTCGTATTCAACAGCCATGGTTTGATAATCCCCTTTCAGCCGCCCGCGACGCGCTCGATCTCGCGGAGTATGTCGTGGATCATGCTGTTGGTAGCGTTCGGTTCACCGCGGCGCGCCGTGCCATACACAGCCCTCGCCACCCGGCGGGCGATGTCGTAACGCTGGTCGCGTTCGCTGCTGCGATCCACCTCAACCTCCAGGCCCTTCGCACAAATAGTGGCGCCGGCATCGGATCGCGTTATGATGACGTCACCATCGATGCCGCCGATTGTGATTTGCTTGATCTGCATGCCTATTCTCCCTGATGCGTCAACTCGCATGAGCCGCTCGCGTGTTCTGGTCACATGAGGGCGAGTCGGGCGCAACACATCAAGGCAATTCGCCGAGGTTTCGGCGGAATTGTGGAGGGATTATTTGGGGGAGAGTGTCGGCCGAACTCGGTAACTCAGGCACACAACCTGCCTGGTCAAACCTCCCTCGCGGACGAGTCTGATGCGTAGAAATTGTCGCGCAACCATTTGCTCGTCGACGTTCACCCCGCGGGTGGGGTCGCGGATTTGTGGATCGGCGTGATTGGGCGCAGAACGCTCCTTCCCCCCTGCGGCGAATCGGGTTGTCGGGGGAGTCAACTTGGCGCCAGTCGGGCGACGAGGCGTTGCAGAAGTGACTGATAGACGCGACCTTACGATAGCGAGGTATGACTCGCCGATGCCAATGCCCGTCGCCGAGGACAGGCTTCGATTTCCTTCAGCGTGCTGAAGGTTGGATCGACCGGCGCATCTGGCCATGCAATCGGTGGGGCCGCGGTCCAAGGCGTCGCGTGGTGAGTTGCTGTATTTGCCATGGCCCCTTCTATGTGAGTTTCGACAGCAATGCAGCCGTCGCGCTGGGAAGGTTTCTACGAACAACCAGTTCATCCACCAACTCTACAGGAACGGAAAGGGGATCCTCCTTCAACTCGGTTAATGCCGCATCGTCAAGCATGTCAGGCGTCAGCGGGCCATGAAGACCAATGGCCACCCTGCGTCCCGTTGGTGTCACTGCGAGAATCGGCGCTATCGCATCCCGAAGTCCCGGCACGGACACCGTTGCGTTCCGAGTTAGCGTAAGGCCATCAACCCCTTGGCGCTCCAAGTCGTGAAAAAGCAGTTCCGTAGAGCGTCCGAGGCGATCTGGCGTAACGGCCGGAATTTCGCCGTGAAGAATGAAGCGAAGCAGGCTCGAACCGACATGGCGGTCGAGAAGATCATGTTCGAATTTGTTCTTGTAACTCCGTAAACAACGGTAGCAAGAGCGATCGCAATTTGCCAGACACTCTTGGAGGATGCGCAGCGAATCTTCAAACACCGCAAGCCCAAGCTGACCAACTCGCTGCGCGAATCCGGCACCGCCAGGAAGCGTGTCATAGAGATAGATTTCCGCTTCGCGGCCGTCGCGACCGGCCGGCGTGAGAGCGGGCCGGTACTCCGCTTGCAGTTCGTTGGGTTCTAATTCAAGGCGGAGGCAAGCCGCCTTCGTTAGAGCTTCGCTAATCGTGCGTAGCGCCACGTCCGTAGCCAACAGTCCGGGCAACAACGTAAGCGGTGCTTGGACGGAGAGTGAAATCAGCAGAACGTCACTGATGAAGTCGGTGCCAAGCACCATCCCGCGAGTAGCGCCGCCACCGGGACACATAGGTTCCTTCAAGTCCGGGAACGGTTTACGGTGCGCGGCACCGACAACACCATTCGGAAGCGCCGTCGGCTCGATCAGGCCGCATTTCGTGCAATAGGTATAGCCCTCTTCGCGTGGCCCTCGATTGGTAACAAGAAGGTGTTGCCGCGTACTGTAAACACGAAGGTGGTCATTAAGCTTAGCCCACTTGGCTTCGTCGGGCGGCGTGGGCATCGTGAGTTTCGCGCGAGTGGCATAGCTGCGGGCCGGTTGGTCATCGGGCGAGGTTCCTTCTTCCTTGAACACGGGGTGGGCGAAACCTGGCGGGCGCAGCCAGAATGTGGCTGGTCCAAAAGTCCCGACCCCACCACAAGCTTCGCAATCCTTTACTTCCCCGCGCGCGCCTTCTGCCATCGTCGCAGTGCGCGCGTAGTGGCAATAGCGGCATTCGTAGTAGTAGCGGCGCGTTTCCCAGGCATGGAAGCGGTCGCTCGAAATGGGCGAATAGATGGCCCCGGAAGTCCACAGCTTGCTGCCGATCCACACCTCCTTGCCGGGAGCGTATTGGGAGAGTGCAACAGGCAATCCCTGCGACGGAGTGAATCGGAACGCGGGGCGATACTTCGTCGAGCGGTCCGGATCGAAGACATAGAACGCCGATACGTCAGTCGGAAAGGCGTAGCGGGGAAGCACGCCTTTGTAGAGCAACCGGTCGAGCAGGTTCTCGCTTGCCTCATTGTGAACCGGGCGCTCTTCACCTTCCTCGTCCGGTTGTTCGGTGGAACTCACGTCATCGACGGCTTTCGCAGCGGTGACGTTCGTTCCAAGCGCAGGCGCTGCATCGCCCGAATATTCGATCGCTGCATCAATAGATTGAAGTGTCTCCGCCACAAGCGCCTCCGCCAATTTGCTCTTTTTTGCTTGCGGTATCTCGTCGGGAAGCCACCCAAGAACTTCATTCTTTAGCGCCACTTCATTTGTTGTCAGCCATGCTTCAAGACTTGCACGGTTCAGCACCGAATTCGGGTCTTTGAAATCGGACACCGTTCCGAGAACGGCAAAGAGATGCGGCTGATCCTCCGGCCGGATGTTCGGGAGCTTATCTTGATGGTAGCGTTGCAGGAGATATGCGGTGACGTGACGACGGGCGATCTCGCGGTTTGCAAGCGTCAGCGTAGGGTCATCCACAGCACCGCGAATCATCTGGTCGGGATGGGAGAAATAATGCTCGTCATGGCTGTCGGCGCTGCCGAACGCCGTCACCGTTGCCACGGCATTTCCCCGGCGGCCGGCACGACCGGCGCGCTGCTGATAATTGGCACGAGCAGGAGGCATGTTACGTAGTGAAACGCCGGAAAGTGTGCCGATGTCGATGCCGACCTCCATGGTAGTAGTACACGACAGCACGTCGATCGCCGGTCGATCGCGGCCTGTATTATCACCACCAAGATCGACATCTTGGAATAGCAACTCATGTTCTTCGGCCTTCGAGAACACGTCCTGTGCCTGCGCGGTATTAAGCTGCGCGGTGTGCTCCGCTGCGATAAGCGCCATCGGTGGAATGGGTGGCTGACGCAGCGCATTGATGGTACTCGCGCGATAGTAGCCCTTGCGGGCAAGAAAAACAGGATCGGTGTCGGGATCGATGGGTACGGCTTTGTCCTGACCGCAATTGACGCATGTAGCGCGTCCAGGAAACGGTCGCTGTGCGGTTCGGCATGCTTGGCAATAGGACCATGTCCCACCAATCAAAAGAGATAACTCTCGTCCCTTGATGCGATACTTACCAGGCCCGAACGGTTCTGCAAAGATGCTGAGCAGCCTGGGTAGCCATTCGCTCTCGAACACTCGTCTGGCCGATTTGTCACGAAGTAACCGATCATGAATCCCTTTGAATTTGCCAGAGTGTGATAGCACATCTACTTGCCACCAAACCTGTGGCATGTGTGTTAACCAGATTCCCGGACGCGTCCAACAGCGCAGCCATGCACGTGAAAGAGCAAGCTTCTCGGCTGCCGAAAGAGCGTAACCAGGGATGTCCGGCAACGTCTCAATCGTATTCGTGTGTGCAGATTGCTCAACCAAGGACGCGAGGGCAAGGGATTCCAGTCCGTAATACCGATCGGCGATAGATGTTGAGATGGCTCGGAGTAGAGATTCTGGCGGACGAGAATTCCGCAATTTCATGAAGAACTGAATTAACGCAGTATCATCAGAGGTGATACCGTTCCGGACAGCTTGCTCAACCGTAACTTCGTCGTGAAACGATTCGCCAGTTTTTAATTCAGGCCGGAGACGAACACCCAGTTCCTTTGCTGCAATCAAAACGCCGATGTATATATCATCAAGCGATAATGCGCTGGCGATAAGTGGGTTCTTAGCCAATTTGGCGTAGCCAGCGACAATGAGCGGACGCATGGCGTCTTGTGTCGAATACGTCTGAAGGTTCGGAGCAAGGCGCGCGGCCATCTGTCGGGAATCCGAAAAGATCAGCACTTTTCGTCCACGCAGCGGAGCAAGATTGGTCGCCGGCACGGCGTTTGGCGGCTGCACCTGGATCTGTTTAGCGATCAACGCCTGAAACGGCTGATCGCCTTTTGTCAGGTGATCTTGTACGGAAGAACGCCCGAAACTCGCGCTTTCGCCGCAGACAGCGCAGGGACGAAACTCACCTAATGAGGCGGTGCGAGGTTCGCCGTCTGAGGGAGGCACAGCAGTGTGCGCCGATCGGATGAACACCTGGCGATTGCGGTAGCCGAGCGACTTTGGATTTAGGCGGCCGGTAACGAGGTCATACTCGGCAGGCTCGATTCCGTCGTGGTAGTTGGGTTCCTCAAGCAATAGATCAATGGGCGAGAGCGCATCGAATTCACCGGTAAGAGTGCGAAAGGCACCACCTGCTTCCGACCACAAGTAATCGGGCGCGTCGATGTTGTTGGTGTAGGCGCGGGCGTAGGCGGTTCCGCAACTGCGGCACGTATACAGTTCCAAGACACGCGCCCCACACTCGCACGCATCAACCGGTTGCCCGAAGAGTTTTCCACAGATGCCGCTGCGTTGTGCCCTGGGTAAGGCTGAACAGTCGGGGTCCATGCAAACCCACAATCCCGGAAGGCCGCGATAAAACGAATGGATTCGGCACGGCAACAGACCGGGTTCTGATGCGGATTTTCGGGCGGTGCTTCCAAGCGCGATAAGGTTGGTCATCGCCTTGGCAGCCTCCATATCCGTGGCGTCCGGAAACAGCATCGGGCTTAGGCCATCCAAGGGCCTGGCTTCGGTCATCGTGAGGTTGATGAGGTGGGCCATTGGCGGAAATGTGCTCAGCGCGTCGTATAGAGCTTCCTGCAAGTCGCCGTCCGGGGCGATGTTTCGATTGATTAAGAATGGCTGCACTAAAGACAATCGCGCTTCGTCCGACTCCGCGTTATAGAACTGCTGCAAATCGATCTCGGCGAGGATGCGTGCATCGGCGTTAGTACCTTGGGCCGCGCTTGGTCGCCAGTTGAGTTCGCCCTGCACCTGACTGAAGTCAGACGCCTTTTTGCCGGTCAATTGAGCCCCGAACTGGATGGCGTAGTCCGGGTCTTTGAAACTGGCGCTGGTGCAAATCACCTGCAGCCGTTCGGCCGGGATGCCAAGACGCATGCGCAAGCGCCTGATGAGCAATGCTACTTCAGCGCCACCAGCTCCTCGGTACAAGTGGGCCTCGTCAATGACCAGCAGGAATTTTTCACTCGGATTGGCTGCCAGCCAATCGCGGGTGGCGTCGAATATTGGCCGCTCAAGCGGGCGCATGAGCATGTATTCGAGCATCGAATAATTGGTGACGAGTACGTCGGGTGGGGTCGCCTGTACCTCATGGCGTGTGACTAGTTCCGGATCGGACGAAAGCGTAATGCACCGTTTGAATTCGCCGCTTCGCGAGTCTCGCCAACGGGATCCTTTCTTTCCGTACCACGCGGCCAAATCCGGCTTCGCGGGCCATTTGCCTCGCTTCTTGAGTTCACTTACCAGTTGGGCGGCTGCCGCTTGCTCTTCGCCGGCGGGGCCTGCCGCAAGTTCCAGATTGTCCACATAGTATGTGCCGATCGGCGCGAGGCGCTCCTTGTCTTTTTCTTCGTCGCGCACGCCCGGATACAACGTTCTGCTGGTGTAACGTGCAAACCGAGCGGGACGGCCGGACCAATTCATGAAACGCGATACGATGCGAGGATCGCCAAACAGTAAGCGGAGTCGCCCTAGCTGGTCGTTGACGAGGGCGTTCATGGGATAGAGGACCATTGCACGGACGGCGGGACTGTGGCCGAACTCCGCCCCCTTGCGTTGTGCTTCCTGGGCCAGCTTGCCGAGAATGGGAAGTAGGAAACACTCGGTCTTGCCGGAACCCGTACCCGTCATGACCATGAGACTGCGCCCTTCGACGAGCGCGAGGGTCGTTGCCTCCGCCTGATGTTGATATGGCGGATCATGGATGAGCACGCCGAGATTGCCCTGTGGCTTCGAGACATCCGCAAACACGTCCGTCGTCGCCGAGTCAATCCCAAGTGAGCCAAACGGTGCAGAGGCCTTATAGCGTGGCGTGCTTTCGAGATACGGCTTCTGGTGTATCACGCCCAGTTGTTCAAGCAACTGCCGGCGCTGAGCAACAAGTGAAGGGTTGCTGATGTGGTATGTCGCTTCGATGTAATCGCGAAGCGCCATGTGCAACTCTTCGATAGTCTCGCCAATCGTGATGGCCATACCCTGCTCCTGATTTTAGCTACACACTATCTGACGATTGTTCAAGCCACATTGACGATCGAGCGAAGCGGGACTCTTCTTCAATCTCCGTGTCAGGAAAGCGAAACGCCATAAGCCCACCTGCGGCATCGACCCGTTCTCCGATGGCTTCCCATCGCCGCTGTGCCCACATGGGGATGGGTGAGTACACGAAAAGATCGCATGTTTCCGGCTTCACCGCCCGCAGACGAAACTCCTGCGGCTGCCCCCGTAATGCATCGATAGCCATCTGAAGATGCCACGCTTCATCGCAGCCCCTCCACCGACCGTGCGCGAGGGGAAAATCGAGCAGGTGTTGCGGCTGCCCGCCTTCTAGATGCACATAGCACCACAGCGGCGCGCCATAGGCCTGCGGGCGGCGCGCGATGAAATTTCCGGTCTGTTGCTTCGGAATTGTCCAACGTCCCCGGTAAAAGCGCACGGGCGAAGCCGGATCGAGAATGACAAGCCCAGGAATGTCTCCGGATGACGGCGTGGACGTAAGACGATTATGGTAGCTTGTGACGTGCTGGTCGGCGGCTTGAGCACGCGGAGCCCTTACCCACCGTTCATACGGAATCTCGATAAGGCCGATTCCCAGAAGGTCACTTCGAAGGCTTTCACCATGTAGTGGCCGCAGCACGCGCAGGCATCCGACCGCTTCGATGCGTGCCTCCAAATCCGGTGGCAAAGCCGATACTTGATCGGCACTGATGCCGACGAGTACGACCGACGCATTATTTCGTGGGACGAATGCACAGGGTGCCGCGTACAAGACAACAGCAGAAGAATCCGAAAGATCGCGGTACTCGTGAAAGTCACCGAGTGCGATCATCTGCTCTAACGTATCTTCGACGAGTACACTCACGGCTTGCGTATCTGAGAGGAGGCCTCGCATCGGCCGCGTCACGCTACGTATTAGCGACGATGCCGCGCATGGGCACAAGAACCCCGCTGTTCGCCGCAAGGAGGCGGCGATCGTCTCCACCGATGTAAGTGAGTGCTTCGTCGGATCAAGACCGAGCGATGCGACCGTTTGCTTCTGGAGTTGGCCGGAATCGAGGCGCCTCATCTCCACCTCCAACTTGCGCACAATTCCTGCGACCCCGTAGTGGCATTGAGTTCTTTGTCCAAGATGACAACTACGAACCGCGCCGCGCGTATGAAGGTAGGGTACTTTAGCAGGTAGTCGATCCCTTCCGACAGTCTGTCGCCGGACCAGTTCTTGACCTCAGCGGGATCACTCGCGACTCGTAACGCGAATTCCGCCAGCCATTCAATGACTGAATCGTGTAATCGAGCGTCGGCACATTCCAGGAATCGCACCACCCATTCCATTTCCCGAATGCATGACGATATATCCACGGAGTTCATGGTAGGAAGGCGCTGCCTTAGCCTTTGCGTAATCTCGGCTTCGTAACCGGCCGTCCACACCGCACGTTGGAGATAAGCGAGGCTCCTTTCGCCTACGTAGAATGCATCTTCAATCTTGATCCACTCGTTTCCGCAGAGGCGTTCGATAATGTACCGTTGGATTGCAGCCAGAACCTCGCGTTGTCGCGTGATGCTAAACACCTGGCCTGTCGCCTTTGCCGCATTCCATAACTCTGCATCCTGCCATGCATGGGATAGCGCAAGGGAGACATCCTGCGGATAGTCAACGATAGGATTACAGCCAAGCTGCTGGAGACCCGTGACCACCGGCGGCGCAATGATGGCTGCCGTTTGATCGGATTGGCGCGCGATGAACATCCCACCGCTATCCGGTACTTGCAGGATCACATCATCCGCAAGGGCTTCTTCTCGATCGGGATGCTCAAAGTGACGCAAAGCAATTTGCACGGGCGCTGATGCGCCACTGTCATTCAGGAGTTGAACTTCGTACCGGCAATCCCGATGGCGCAGTATCCAGCGAAGTGGCGTCGAATCTCGTTCGCAACGCAGCGTAAAAGTGCCCAGTTCATCTGCGGCAAAACGCAACTCGCACGAACTCGCTGTGTCGTACGCGGCTGCCATCGTACGATCGTCTCGAAGATGACGGTTGAAGTGGCGATCCCAAGTGGAAGCATCGACCGGCAACGAAAGAGACGGCAGTGTTTTAGCCTTCTCGTTTTCGGTGCCCGATTTAATCAGCACGACGGTACATCGGAGTTGCCGATCCAATGGCCCCTGTACGCTGATCTCCGCTCGGCGTTCCCAAAGCTGTTCCAATGTCGGGCGCGGCGGCTCAATTCGTGCAAGTAAAGGGCCTTGTGGGCCGTCGCTCTGCGACCACGGCCGGCTCTCCCGGATACGCATCAACACTTCAAGATCACCGAGAGAGTCAACGGCATCGCTGCCGATGCGTCGTGTCGCAAATCGAATTGTATGAAGACCGACGGGAAGTTGCGGCAATTCCACGAACGCCACGTCGCCGGGTTCCACATTGTCTAGCGTAAGCGGAGTGCTCAGCCCCGAACCGATCGACACCACGATTGCCGAGACGCAGTGGTCTGTGCGAACGCCCAAGCAAGGTCGCTCCGATGCAAGCCATTCGCCATAACCGTCATCATTCCACTGCGACGGCGCAAGGCCTGCCGGCCATACCTCGATCGTCTTGGATTGTGTAAGCCCTAACCGACGTAGCTGCGATTCCCATTCGGCGTCGATCACCTCCGGAAGCGCAATCGACACCGCGCTAACCCCTTCGCACGCCAGCGAAACCGGCGGTACGCCTAGATTGTCGATACTGCCCGCGCGTAGCAGCAGATACCGCTCACCGGGGCGGACCCGAAGATTGCGAACTTCGTAGGCCAAGCCATCGGAAGCGATGCGGAAGAGCCATATTGGACCTGGCCGGATCAGGCACTCGGTACGCAATAGCGCTTCTAGCTGAACGTCTCGCCTATCGAAACGAAGCAGCACCTCATCCTGTTGAGGCCAGCGAGCCAGATTGACGCGCTGCGAGCCGTATAGGCATTGTCCGCGCGCGAGCGGGCGTCCTGCGCTGCCTGCTACGGTGCAACGAGATTGGGTCAGCACGTCGCGAACCTTTGGAAACCGTATCAGCAGTTGCGACAGGTCGGGGATGTCGAGAAATGCGTCCCATGATGAGTTAGCGCGGTTGCTTGGACGTAATACTAG